>Ga0137306_100378_pt1 | contig 65984 bp, 56 predicted proteins | sample Inofroosms_March_FD_97187 | JGI IMG/M metagenome (GOLD analysis project Ga0137306, IMG submission 97187) | Mouse cecal microbial communities from Vienna, Austria - N-Acetylneuraminic and N-Acetylglucosamine D2O microcosms_March | ecosystem: Host-associated > Mammals > Digestive system > Large... | reverse complement strand
GGGAACATTTTTAATCTGAAGTTCCGCCGAATCTTCAATCGTAATAACCCGCTCCCATGCGGGAATAAAATTTGACAGTGCATTGAGAAACGTTGTTTTACCGCTTCCGGTTCCACCGGAAACAAAAATATTGTGCCGTGAGATTACAGCTTTCTGAAGAAATTCCGCTACTTCCGGCGTAATCGAATTATATTCCAGTAATTTTTCAATCGTCATGGCCTGTTTGGGAAACCGCCGAATCGTTACCGTGGCGCCGTCTAAAGCTACCGGCGGGAAAACCACATGAACACGAGAACCATCTCCCAGTCTTGCATCCACGACAGGATTGCTGGAATCAACGGTACGGTCCATCTGACTCACGAATTTCTGAACGATTCGCCTTAAATCCTCATCACTTTCAAAGTGTTCTTTCAGGCGGGAAAGTTTTCCGCCTTTTTCCACAAAGATCGTCTGATATCCGTTAATCATGACCTCGGTCACATCCGAATCCATAATGATTTTTCCCAGAATACCCAAACCCTCTACCGACTCGCCAACCGTATATCGCAGAGTATTTTTATCTTTAAAGGACAACCCCTGATAATACCGGTAAAGTGCCGGATCATTATTTTTCGCCCAGGCAATTCTTTCTTCGGAAATTTCTTCAATCAGCTGCCGAATTTCTTCTGAAGAATACTCTCTGATCCGGCTTTTTTCCTGTATCACCGTTTTTAAAACGGTCACTTCCTGCATAAAAAAACTTTCCGTCACCATCGCATTCCTCTTATTCGGCTGATTCATTCAGCAAAGTGTCAATCGCATACTCTCCGTTGGTATTAATGGCGTGCACCATGGTTTCCAGTTTTAGATTTCCGTAATGATGCACCTTCCCGATCACAGGAACTTCCGGCTCATTCGAATAAACCGACTGACTTTCCGCAAAATTCCATATTCTTAATATTTTATTTTTATGCTCTTGTACAAACACCTGCTGAGCGAAAAGTTCTACTTTCTTCACCGGAAGTTCTCCGGGTCTTTCCACCAGTATAATCTGATCTGCCAGGGCAAATACCGCCTTATTTACCTGATCCAGATGGGAAGCCATATCAATTATGACATACTGATAATCACTTTCCTTTTTGATACGCTCAAAAACCCTAGTAATTTCTTCTCCTGTGACAGCATCATAATCCACCAATCTGGTAAACCCCTCGAGATATTCCAAATCGTCCATACCATGTTTGCTGACCGCCATCAGCTTTACTTTAAAATTCACATTCTCATTGCCCGTATCCTCAATAAGCATGGCCATACTGTCTTCATCATGGCGATTTACAATAGAAGAACTTTCCAGCTGTTCCGTATTCACAAACAAAATCTGATTTCCCATCGCTTTCAGTCTGCTTGCAAGCGCAAGTGCGATTGTCGTCTTTCCTGCTCCCCCTACAGGAGAATATACGCCGATCAGACAAGTCTTCATCCGGTTTCCGAATTCCTCTGCTCCTCCGGCTTTGTCCGCGTATTCCCGTAAAATGTCCTTGTAGATATTCGATACTCTCTGATATTTCAATACTTTTGCACAGTTTGCATACATATTAAGATTGACACAATGATCATAATAAAAACAAACTGCCAGTTTTGCCGCGGATACCGTAAGACGCTCCTGAGAGATATCCGGATCAAATAAAACAATATCAAACCGATTCTGCTCCAATGCTTTTTGCAGACTGTCAAAATTTGTAAAAATAGAAAGGGTCAGGTCATGATACTGCTGCAAAACCTCAGACAGTCTTTCTACATATTCCCGATTTGTATCACCAATCGCAATTGAAATATTCATAGCCGCTCCTTCCTGACTTCAGTTCCGCAACTCCCCTCCCAAGCCCCCTGGATCTGGGAGAATTTCCAGCCGCTTTAGCGTCTGTAAATCCTCCCGGGGCTTGTCCGGTACGTTGCTGTTTTTCATAAATCACTTGACACTACCACTTTTCCGTTATTTTGCTTATATTTCCAATGATACATACAAAATCATCCCACTCCTGTTCCACTCTTTTCCAGTCTTTTTCGACACTTTTTTACATATATTTGTTCATTTTTTACTTTATACTATTTTCCCTATTTTGTCAACTCTATAGAGTATATTAACATACTCTATAGAATATAGTTATCACATATAATCTTTGTTAAACTTTACAAAAAAGGAAAGAATGGTGATAATTTGGAACCAGATAAAGATTACAATTCAACCGTCGGACTCCGGATTCGGGTAATACGGGAATTCCACAATATGACAAGAGCGGCATTCAGTGAAAAATGTGATCTTTCGGAAAGCTTCCTGGCCGCCGTGGAAAGCGGCAAAAAAAGCGTGACCTCCAAAACCATCTATAAAATATGTTCCGCAATGGATATTTCGGCAGATTATCTCATTCTGGGACATGAAAATGATTTTGAAACCGATGCGCTTATGGAAATGATCAATTCCATGGATGAGTATTCCCGGGCATCGGCCGTCCGCATCCTGCAGGAATATATCAATGCGATCCACCATTTACGTTCAGAGAAAATCAAATATGAAGAAAAGAATTCAAAAGAGCCGCAATAAGACAAAAAAGAAGGGCGCTGTAAAAGCAACCATTCGATACCAGCAATGACCTAATTGTTTATCACATAACCAAACGTCATTTGCAGTATTTATGATTGTCTTTTACAACGCCCCGAATTGACACAAAATATCACTTTATTCGATTGCCAGTGTTCTCTCCCCTCAATAAAGTCCTCATTCTCGAAAAATACGATTCAGCCGCCTGTCATTCTTCCCCGCCGAACCATTCCTCCAACACCGCCGCCGTCTTATTCACCACATACCCGCTGGACCCCCGTCCCTTCACGTCCTCCACCATAGTCACCATCAAAATCGGACGTTCGGCGGTTTTTTCCGCTGTCAGGATCGTAAACCAGCCCAGCTCCATGCCCCAGGTATCTGACTGGGACTCTTTCAGCTCGGCGGTTCCGGTTTTCCCTGCCAGAACCACATCATCCCGGTGGGCGGCGTAACCGCCTGCCTCCGGGGCATTGACCGCTTTCGTGATCCCGTCCAGCACTCTGGCTGCCGTTTCTTTTGACATGGCTTCGGGAATCCAGTACTGAGCCGTCGCCTTCTCCTCATAGAGCAGGTAAGGCTTAACTATATTTCCTTCATTGCAGAAAGCCGTATAAACCGATGCCATATGAAGGGGATTGATGAGAATCTGCCCCTGGCCATAACCGCTGTCGGCAAGCTGAACTTCTGTTTCAATGGTATCTGTGTTGGAATACTGAGAAGTCTGCATTCCGATCTCAAACGGCAGCGTCTGGCCAAAGCCCAGCTTTGTCAGACCGGCCCCCAGCTTTTCGGCGCCGATTTTCAGCGCCGCCTTGGCAAAATAAATATTATCCGAGTAAATCAGCGCATTTTCCAGTGTCACCGGTTCAAAAAGCCGCAGAGTGGTCACAAAATAAGAACCCCAGGAAGAATCCTTCTGCCAGCTCAGGCCTTCCGACCCATAGTCCTCCGCCGGATCAATATCCCCCGATTCCAGGCCGACTGCGGCGGTAATGGGTTTAAAAGTGGAACCGGGACACCAGACCTGCCGGAAACGGTTATACAAAGGCTGACCCGCATTTTCATTCAGCGCATTCCACTTTTCGGTGGACAATCCCAGTATAAAATCATTGTTGTCATAAGAAGGCGTGCTGACCAAAGCCAGAACCTCTCCCGTGTAAGGATTCATGGCCACGGAACAGCTCTGATCCTCTTTCAACTGCTCGTATACACTTTTTTGCAGATCGCTGTCGATTGTCACCCGGATCTCCTGCCCGTGCCGCACCGGCAGGACGGCCAACTGCTTTTTCTCATTTCCCTCCGAATCCGTGATGTAGATCCGGCATCCGTCCTGTCCTTTCAGCTCTTTCTCATACAGGCCCTCCAGCCCGCTGCGGCCGATCACGCTGTCCGCGGTATAGCCTTCCCCCGCATGTTCTTCCAGATCTTCTGCGGTTACGTTCTGGACATACCCTACCAGATGGGCGGCCGCTTCGCCCAGAGGATATTCCCGCACCTCCGTATCCGTAATCATGACGCCGGGAATGGCGCGCAGCTTCTCGTCCCGCTCAATTGCTTCCTGGGTTTCCTCATCGGGATTTTCAGCAAACAGGTCAGTCTCTTTCAGCTTCGGAATCGTCTTCACCGGCACAAAAGAATCATCTTTTACCCACTGAGCCTCCAGCTTTTTCTCGATATTCTCCGGCTCCATCCCCAGAACTTCAGCCAGTTCCTGAATTTCTTTCTCCCTGTCCTCAAATCTGCCGGGAACCAGCCCTACCGAAGAAGCGGTTCCCTTGCCCGCCAGCATCTGTCCGTTTCTGTCCGAAATCTGCCCCCGTTCCGCCTTCGTGGAAGAAACCCGCACCTTGTCCGACGGCCCCAGCTCCGGAAAAATCAGATAATCCTGCCATACCAGCAGGTAGCCTTCCTCCCCTTTCTGAAACACCGCCTCGTTTTCAAAGCTGACGGCTCCCGCCGCCGTGTCAAAGGAAGTGGTATAGCGCACAGCTTCCCGCTCCTCGTCATATGCCAGAATTTCCACTTCCATGTTTTCCATCTCGATTCCTTCATAAATCGCGGAATTCCGTTTGATAAAGTCCTCCTGACTGATATCCCCCGAAGCTTCCGGCCGTATCATCTGATACATTGCCTCATATTCCTGCTTCGGGATATGGGCCATATAAGCCTGCAGAAGTTCTTCGGGACCTTCCTCCTCCTCTTTGTTCATCAAAAACATAGCGGCCCAGACAGCGCCGCCCACCGCAAGGAGAACTGCCGCCCCAACGACAATCCACATCAAAGGATTTCCCTTTTTTCTCCGTCTGTATCCATAATTTCTTTTCATATGCGCCTCCGTTTCCTTCACGTCATCATTTCCTGCCTGTGACTGTGCATTCTCATTTTACCGTCGGATGTACCTCTGATTCCTGCTCCTTGGTTTCTCCGGAATCGTCATCTCCACCATACCAAGCTCCATGGCCGGGTTCAGATAGTGTTTGCGGAACGTTTCTTTCGATTTCAGGCCAAGCTGCTCCATTATCGCGGCCGCCGTATATGGAACCTGGTATTCCATCACATCCAAAAGTTTTTTCATATATTCCCTCATGCTCTCTCCGTAACCGGATTCCTGACCTATGATCTCATCGAGAATCATGCTGATCTGTGTTAACATAAACTCAATAAAATGATCGGATGCCCCCGCCGCATGACATCCGGCGATTGCCTCATAATAATCATCCTGGAATCTTTCAATCTGACTTTCAATGGGGATATATTCAAAAACCGGCCTCCAATCTGAGAGAATCGCCGTGTGCCATAATCTGGCCATTCTACCGTTCCCATCTGAAAATGGATGAATAAATACAAATTCATAATGAAACACTGCCGACAGGATCAGCGGATGCAGCGAATAATACTCCCGCCTCATCCAGCCGAACAGGTCTTCCATCAGTCCGGAAACAAATCTGGCCGGCGGGGCCATAAAAATACACTTGTCCCCATGAAACACACCCTCCTCTCCCCGACGGAAAACGCCCGATTCCTCCACCATATATTTTGTCATAATCCCATGCAGCATTTTCAAATCGGCAAGGCTGCACGGATCAATATCCGACAGCATCTCATAAGCGGCATAGGCGTTTTTCACTTCCTGAATCTCTCTTTGCTCTCCCAGAACCATATGTCCCGCAATCACATCTCTGACCTGTCCCAGAGACAGTGAATTCGCCTCGATTTTCAAAGATGAGTAAATCGAGCGAATCCGGTTGTTCCTGCGCAAGTGTGGTCTGGCTTCCAGACTGTGAAGCGCCCTGACCTGCCCGATCTTTTCGGAAATGGAAGAAACCTGCATCATCATCGTATTTGTAATATGATAAGGGGGCCGATACTGTTCCAAAACATGTCTCCTTTGAAAAGAACATACTTATTATCTTGCTTATTATCTTGCTGTTTTCAGTATAACACAGATCTTTTATAATAACCAGGTACTTTCATATGATGACAATAAGCGATGGCAGTATAACTTTACTCTTGATTTCGCTCTGCTTTTGCCGAAAATTCCGAAAGTCTTAAAACGATAGCCATTCTGTCGCTTCTACATGCTATGTAAAATTTTACCAAAATAACTGATTTCCAAAATTTTAATAAGATTTCACACTATCCCTTCACCCCATTTCCGCCTTCCTTTGTCCCGTTAAAAATACATTTACCCAAAATAATTTACAAAAATATTTTTATTTACTAAAAAAATTTTATATTTTCTCTTGATTTTTCCCGCCAGTATGTTACTATAAAACTATAAACTTTTAATACAGTGTCAAAGAATCCATGAAAAACAGCAACAAACCGAAGCAGTTCCGAAAAGGGCGCTGCAGTACTGTAATGAGGAGGCGAACCCATGAGAAAACCATCTCCCAGCATGAAAAGACCGCTGTCACTGTTTACCGCGCTCGCGGTCATTCTCTCCCTGTCCGCGGGAATCACCGGCTGCTCCGCCCGGACTCCCAAAGATGCCCCCGAATCATCGGTTTCGAAATCATCCGTTTCGGAAACAGCAGCTTTAACGGCGTCAGCATCAGAAACAGAGTCTGGCGAAAAATCGGTGTCAGAAACTCCGGTCTCGAAAACGACAGCTATGGAAACGACCACTGCGGAAGTATCACCCGCGCAAACAACACCCCCGAACATCTCCGCCCCGGCTGAACCGGATTCCAAGACTCCCGTCACCGTAACGGACCAACTGGGCCGTGAAGTTGTAATCTCTCAAAAACCGGAAACCATTATCAGCGGCTACTACATTTCCAGCAGCCTTCTGATTGCCCTGGGGCAGGCGGACAGGGTGGCAGGCGTGGAAGCCCAGGCGGAAAAACGCCCCATTTATGGGCTGGCGGCGCCAAAACTGCTTGACCTGCCCGGCGTAGGCACGGTGAAGGAGCTGGATCTGGAGCTGTGCGCGTCCCTGGAACCGGATCTGGTAATCATTCCTGCCAAACTGAAAGAGAAAATCCCGGCCATGGAAGAACTGGGGCTGACGGTCCTTGTGGTTGACCCGGAAAACCGGCAGTTAATGAAGGAAATGACAGGACTGCTGGGAACGGCCACATACAGCCGGGAAACCGCCCAGAGACTGATCGACGCCACAGACAAGCTGTCTGCCGATCTCCGAACAGCCCTTGCCACCGTACTGGAAAAGGAAGAAAAGCCCACCGTCTATCTGGGCGGGAACAGTTCTTTTTTCTCCACGGCAGGACCGTCCATGTATCAGCACAGCCTGATCGAACAGGCCGGCGGGGAAAATGTGGCCGCCTCCCTTTCCGATTCTTACTGGTCAAAGATTTCCTATGAACAGCTTCTGGCATGGGACCCGGACTATATCATTCTGGCCGCCAATGCCGCTTATTCCGTAGATTCGATTCTCGCGGATGAACAACTGGCGGAATGCGCGGCGGTGAAAAACGGCCATGTATACCAGATCCCCGGTCAGATCGAAGCCTGGGACTCTCCGGTTCCGGGAAGCGTGCTGGGCAGTCTCTGGCTGGCCTCGGTTCTTCACCCGGAAGCCTGTTCACCCGCCCGTTATCAGCAGGCGGTAACTGCGTTTTATGAGGAATTTTATGGATTCACACCGGAGATATAGCACAAAAAAACTGCTGGCAGCGGCAGCCCTGCTTTTCATCGCGCAGTTTTCCCTGTCACTGTTTCTGGGAAAATATCCGCTGACCCGGAAAAAGAACTGGCATCTATCGAATACTGGATTATGGGCAGTTTAAGCGGCGTAACCCTTTCGCAGATCCGCTTTCCCGTCGCCGTCAGCCTGACCGGCCTGCTGGTGCTGTTTCTGCTCCACCGCCAGATTCTGCTTCTTTCCGTGGAGGAGGAAGAAGCCCTGCTGCTGGGCGTTCCCGTGCGGAAGATGCGGCTGGGCATTCTGTTCACGGCCACTCTGGCAGTCACCTCCATCGTCAGCGTCACCGGCCTGATCAGCTTTATCGGACTTCTGGCGCCCCACGCCGCACGGCTTTTAACCCGTGAAAACCGGATGTCCACCCTGCTGCTCTGCGGCTTGCTGGGAAGCATTTTGCTGGGCGGCGCGGACATGCTGGCACGGACGCTGGCACAGGCAGAGCTGCCGGTCAGCATTTTCACCTCTGTTCTGGGCGCGCCGTTTTTGATTTATCTCATGTTAAAAAAGGAACGGGAATTATGAGTGAGACATTTTTCACAGCGGAAAAAATCTGTGCGGAATATGGAACCGGCTTTGCCCTGAAAGATATTTCCTTTGCCGTGGAAAAAGGCTCCCTGACAGCCCTTTTAGGAACCAACGGCAGCGGCAAAACCACCTTGTTAAGAACAATCTGCCAGCAGATAAAGCACAGTGGAACCTGCCGTCTGCACTGTGGATCTGACGAAGCGTCCAATCTGCTTATTCTGGAACGGCTTTCCGGAAGACAACTGGCACGGCAGATCAGCTATATCCCCCAGAGAAACGGCATTTCCGTGGAAATGGCCGTGCTGGACGTAGTGCTGATGGGATACAATCCGGTGCTGGGACTTCTGGAAAGACCCTCGTCCGCGCAGCGGCGGCTGGCATCAGACGCACTGAGACAACTGGGACTGGCCGGATTTGAAAATCAGAATTTTCTCTGTTTAAGCGAGGGACAGAAACAGTTAGTGATTCTGGCCAGAACACTGGTGGAGGATTCCCGGCTTCTTCTGCTGGACGAGCCTGACAGCGCCCTGGATATTCCCAACCGCTACGGCATTATGAACACAATCTCCCGGATGGTGAAAGGCCAGTCCAGGGCCGGAATCCTGTCTCTCCACGATCCCATGCTGGCCCTGGAATTCTGCGATCAGCTCGTTTTAATTAAAAAGGGACATTGTATCGGAAGTATTTTTCCGGCCGCGGACTCCATAGAGAAGATGGAACACGCTCTGGGGCAGATCTACGGTCCGGTAACACTGGCAGAATGCGCAGGAAAGGACGGGAGGATGAGACGAATCCTCTTTTTTAATCATTAAGAAATAATGTTCAAAAAACTTCTGACAAAGGATACAATATCCTGCGAATCAGAGCATATGAACAGTGAAAACGCGTTTTCAGGCAACCCCAGGCAGTTCATCTTGTCACGATTTCATATAGCTGGTATAATAGCTTCAAAGTATGAAAGGAAATTTATTTTTTCATGAAATAAAGCATTTAACAATAGGGAGAGAATACATGCCGGACATCGTCAGACACAGCGTTTATCAATTTTCACAGCAAATAAAAAAAATATTAGGTACACATTTAATAAAAGTTATAATCTATGGTTCTTACGCAAAAGGAGACTATCATGATCATTCAGATGTGGATATTATGGTTCTGGTAAATTTACCGGAAAAAGAAATCAAAAATATTGAGAATGATATTTATGATATTGCCTTTGAAATCGAAATGGATTCGGGCGTAGACATTTCTCCAATTATAAAGAATATCGCTCAATATGAGTACTGGGCAGACGTATTGCCGTTTTATAAAAACGTGAGGGAGGAGGGGATCGTCATTCATGGAGAATAAAATTGTAGATTTATGCAAATATCGTATGAACAATGCGAAGGATACGCTGGATACCGCCAAACTGTGCATGGAACATCAACACTACAGAGATACTGTTAATCGTTGTTACTATGCAGCATTTTATGCCGTAAAGGCGGTACTTGCGTTAGAAGAAATCGATTTCAAACGCCATAAAGACGCAATTGCACATTTTAATAAAAATTATGTTGCGCCAGGCATTTTTGAAAGAGATCTGGGACGACTGCTTGGAAGATTAAAGCAAAAACGAGGAGCCGGTGATTACGATGATTTTTATGTGGTATCACATGATGAAGCCTTATTGCAGTATAAGGCCGCAGAACAGATTATAAACAGTATACGGCAGTACTTAAAAAACAAAGGAATTTAATTGTATATAGCTGCTTCTATTCTTCCAATCACTTATGCGGATTTCTTTAATTCAAAAAACACACAGCAAAGCAAAAAATAAAACAGAAAAATTTTGCGGCATAATCATCTTCTAACACGATATATACCATATACAACAACTATCAAAAAGGAAAAAATGTTTTATGAACAACATCGCATGCATCATCATGGCCTCCGGCCTGGGACGCCGGTTCGGCGGCAATAAGCTGTTGGCGGAATTTCACGGAAAGCCTCTGATCGGACATATCCTGGAACAGACGGAAGGGCTTTTCCCCCGGCGGGTGGTGGTGACGCGGTATCGGGAAATTGAAGAAATATGCCGGCGGCAGGGCATTGACTGTGTTCTCCATACGCTTCCGGGAAGAAATGACACAATTCGGTTAGGCGTGGAATTTTTCCAGGCGGACCGTTCACAGACCATATCAAAAACCGGGAACCCGAAAAAGGAGCTGTTCGATTCTGAAAAGCCGCCGTTTCATCCGAAAGGTTATCTGTTCTGCCCGGCGGACCAGCCGCTGCTGACCAAAGATACGCTGAAAAAAATAGCGGCAGAATTCAGCCAACACCATAAACCGGGCGATATTTTTCGGCTTTCTTACGGGGAAATGGCCGGCGCGCCGGTCTTATTTGATGCCGTTTACGCGGAAGAACTCACAAAACTCCCCGAAAAAAACGGCGGCTCCTATCTGATCCGAAAATATCCCTGCCAGGTTATCAGCATAACGGCAGCCTCCGCGGCAGAGCTGATGGATGTGGATACGGCGGAAGATCTGGAACAATTAAGCCATATGCCGTAAATACGGCTTTAGCAGCATATTCCCATTATATTCGGCATCCACATCCCTGAAAAATAATTTCTACGGCAGTGTAAAATCGCTTTTATACGCTCTTTTCTGCTCATAAGAACAGCCGAAGGATTCAGCAGCGCAGCTCGAACGGCAGAAATTTCATCACTGCCTTACTGCCGTCACCCAATTATTTCCAGCATCACGTCGATTACCCCGCCGCAGACCATGCCTTCCTCCTCCGCAGTCTTCCCGCTTATATCCACATGAAATAACCTGCCGGTTTTCTCACCATTTCGGAGCATCCTCAGTCCCTCTCTCAGGACATCCGCTTCAACGCTGCCACCGCCAATGGTGTCCACGCAGTTTCCGTCCGGAAGAATCAGCATTTTCGTTCCTTCCTCCCTGGGGGCGGAACCCTTTCGGCTGACGATTGTCGCAAGAACCTTCGGGCCCTCCGGCTGTCCCGTCAGAATTGCCCGCAGCAATGCTCTGGAATAACCGCAGCTTTCTTTCTTTTTTCTCCTGACCTGAATGATCTCGGCCAGAATGGCAACCGCGATTTCTTCCGGCGTTTCCGCGCCGATGTCAAGACCGACAGGCGTGTATATGCCGCTGACCACTTCGGGATCGGCGCCTTTTTCGACCAGGTTCTCTTTTACGATGGCTACCCGTTTCCTGCTTCCCACCATGCCGATATAGGCATGGGGTTTTCTGACAACGGCTTCCAGGCAAATCTGGTCATAACGGTGTCCCCTGGTGGCAATGACAAAAAATGTGTCCCTGTCCCCCGGTATCTTTGCAAGCCCGCTGTCAAAAGGCGCGCAGACCACCCGGACGGCTCCGGCTTCCTTTGCCTGATCCGCAAACGCAGACCGGTCTTCCAGAACGGTCACTTCATATCCCGTCATTACTCCCATCCGAATCAGAGCCGCCGCAGATCACCAGCTTCTTTTCCCTGCCCAGCAATTCACAGAAAACCTTCTGCCCGCCGATCAGGTACAGCCCGCTTTCTTCAAGCTTTTCGGCCTCGGCTTTATGGCAATGAAAAAACCGGCCGTTTTCCGCCCCCCATATAATCCTATGGTCGGACAACAATGCTTTTTCTCCGACAGCCTCCCCTTCTGCGACAGTCAGCGCCATATTTCGGTTATCAGGATTCATTTGATTTACTATGTTGTAAAATTCTGACATATTCATACACCTCGCCGCATATTCCTCTTTACACTTAATACATTCGTCAATACAGCCCGCGGCACGCCTGAAACCCGCATTCCCGCATGTTCCGTATGTTCCGTATGTTCTGCTTCATAATTTTCAGCCTGTTGGAAAACGCAACATTTCTTCTGACCGTTTTTCTACCAACATTTTATATACTTTCAACATTTTTCAGCGACATTACCTTTACCCACTGCCCGGAACGGTTCCCCGCAATTTTCTTTCGGATTTCCTCTCCCCGCCTCCGTATGCCTTCGTCGTCCGCTTTATTCAAAACAATTCCAAACGCCCGCTTTCCCACGCCTTTTCGCAGTCCCCGCTCGCTGCGGCAAATCTCCGCAATATCTTCCTCCGTAATCCGGTGATCCAAAGGCCGGCCTAACAGTGCAGCCACCCGCTCCGGGCGGTGACAGCTTTCCGGTATGGGCTGATCCAGCGCGTCCAGACCCGCCACGCCGATTACCAGTTCGGCCGGTTCCGGGATCACCGGTTCATGATCGGCAGGCGCTTTCAGCGGCAGGCCGCGGGCGCCGTCGGCCTCCACCAGAAGCGTGTCGCAGCGATCCCGCAGCGTCTCCCAGTCCGCGCGTACCGGACAGGTAATTTTCCCTGTCCCTTCTTCCGGAACGCCGACTACCGAATAGCCCCATACCGACAAATTTCGGAAAAGCTGCTCCTGATCTCCCCAACCCGCGAAAAGGCGCTCTTTATCCCTGGCCATATGGGTACTGGCAGCTACAATTACCTTTTTGCCCTGTTCCGTCAGCAGCCTGGTCAGATAAAAAATCAAGCTGGTTTTTCCGCCGCCGCCTACCACGGCGATGCAGCGGTAATTGCTCTCACTTTCACCGCATTCCGTTATCTTCATTATTTCCTCATTTCCAACAGACTCCCTTTATCACGCAAACAGACCGGCTCCTTTTTGCATGCAGGGTCTTTCAAACGCCGGACCGCGCCCCATACACACCGCAAAACTGCTTTCACAGCCCCCTTCCCCCACAATAATCTCAAGAACGCTCCCTGCCAGGCAGCGGGCTTTGTCCGAGATGGTCCGGCAATTTTTCCGCTGTTCGATTCTCGGATCAATGTCCGCGATTTTCAGGCCCTTTCTCACCGGAAATCCTTCCCGGATGATTCCCGGCGTCCCTGTATTGGGCATGGCAGAGCCCCTCTCTATAATCCGTCCCAGATCGTGCCCCCGCATGGTTTCCACCACATAGTCCACGTCTTCCCCGGCCGTAAATCCCGGCCCCAGGCCAATGGTAAGCGGCGCCATGCTCCGAAGGGTTCCCAGGTTTTTCTTTGCCAGAATGGCATCTACCACCACGGCAGGTTTTATCTCTTTTATCGAAACGCCGGCTTCATCCACCAGGACGGGAACTTCTCCTTTTTCCCATAGATCCCCGCATTCTTCCGGCGTTGCGATCCGCCGGCTCACAACGCCTTCTACCTGAGCGCTGCCGTCATATACCGCCTCACAAAAAGCCGCTTTTCTCCGAATCGCGGCGGGCATCGAACATTCCAGAATCAGCACCCGACAGCCGCACCGGTAAAGCCGGTGAACGATCCCGGTAGCCAGGTCTCCGCCACCCCGGACGATTATTATATTTTTCATTATCATAGATTCCTTTTTCTATGGCTATAAGCACGCAGACCCTGTTTTTTTAAGTCTTATACGCAACCTACAACAAACGGGAGAAACGCCGAATGAAAAAACTGGCGTTCCTCCCGTTATCTTACGAAGCATCCGGCAAAAGGCGCCAGTGACGTATTTTGTCGAATTTTCTTATTTTTCCACCGCGGCGATACACTCCACCTCACAGAGAACCCCTTTCGGAAGGTCCTTCACCGCCACGCAGGAACGGGCCGGCTTTCCGGTGAAATATTTGGCATAGATCTCATTAAACGCCGCAAAATCCGCGATATCCGCCAGGAAGCAGGTGGTTTTCACCACGTCGGCGAACTTCGCGCCCTGGCTTTCCAGCAGCGCTTTGATATTTGCCATCACCTGTTCTGTCTGCTCCTGAATCGTGGTGCCCACCACTTCTCCCGTTACCGGAGAAAGGGGAATCTGCCCGGAAAAGAAAGCGATTCCATTTACGATAATTCCCTGAGAATAGGGGCCGATGGCCGCAGGCGCGTTTTTTGTTTCCACATACTTTAACATCGTTTTCCTCCTAATTGAGTTCCGCTACAGTCCTCCTATGCCCCCTGTATCCGGAAGTATTTCCAGCCGCTCTAGCGTCTGTAAATCCTTCCGGGGCATATACGGACTTCCGCTGTTTGAGTTCCGCTGCAGTCCTCCTGAACCCCCCGTATCTGGAAGTATTTCCAGCCGCTTTAGCGTCTGTAAATCCTTCCGGGGTTCATACGGACTTCCGCTGTTTTAGTTCCGCTGCAGTCCTGTTTCTATTTATTAATATCCACATAACTGTAAAGCGTATACTTTGATATCCCGAAATACTTTGACACCTTGTCTCCTGATTTGGTAATCAGGAAAGCGCCGGCATCGTTCAGATAGTTGATTGCCCGGATTTTTTCTTCTTTATTCATCAGCGGAGCGGGAACGCCTACCAGCTCCACCGACTGTTCGATCAGCTGGTCCAGAAGCTGACTGACGTCCGTGGTAATACGACGAGGCGACGAGGAGGCGTCAAGAGGATTGTTCTGGTTGCAGCTGGTAAGGGCATGGAGGCCGGATTCCAGCGTCAGCAGAGCGGTGATATCATAATTGATACCCAGAATATAATTCAGCTCTCCGTCTTCATTCCGAATATAGACCGTGCTGGACTTAAAGATCTTCCCCGTATCCGTCTTGGTCAGATAGGCCAACTGGTCCGACTGAATCCGGTCGCTGTTGCGGATGGCGTCCAGCACTACCTGGGAGGGCGCATCCCCGATTTTCCGCCCGGTCAGTTGTCCGTTTTCTATGTAAACGATGGAATGATGGGAGTCCTGCTTTAAGTCGTGGATTACAACCTCGCAGGATTCCCCGAAATGTACGGCCAGCGCATGGGCCACCTGCTTTAATATTTCTAATCTTGAATTTGCCATATGAAAATCTCCTGATGATATACCCGTCAGCCGGATGATCTGCCTGCATACTTTCGTTATTTCAAAAAGCAGCGAATCATTCGGCGCCGTTTTCCGCTTTTCCCCGTTCACGGACTTTGCCGGGCCTGAAAGTACCTCGCAAAGTGTTCCTATTATACCACAGTTTTTCCAAAATAGCAAAATTTTTTAGTTTATAAAAATATTTTATTGCGCAAATATTCCGGATAACGGTCACATGCGCTCCGGAAAGATTTTAAGCGTGGAATACCGTTCCCGTTTTGCCCTGTATGGCCTCTCTGGATTTCTCCAGCAGCGTGATAATGGCTGTGCGTCCCTCCCCTGAGGAAGCAAACTCCATGGCGGCCTGTACCTTGGGCAGCATAGAACCGGGGGCGAAATGTCCTTCCTTTACATACTGCCCGGCTTCTGCCACAGACAGACGGTCCAGCCATTTTTCATTTTCCTTGCCGAAGTTGACGGCCACCTTTTCCACCGCGGTGAGGATAATCAGGCTGTCCGCCTCCAGCTCTTTTGCCAGCAGACAGCTTGCGAAATCTTTGTCAATCACGGCGCTGGCGCCTTTTAAATGATTGCCCTGACGAATCACGGGAATTCCGCCGCCGCAGGCAATCACCAGATTTCCGGCATCCACCATGGTACGGATCGTGCCGATCTCTATGATCTCCGCCGGCTTCGGCGACGCCACCACCCTGCGGTAGCCCCGGCCCGCGTCTTCCTTCATAATATAATCATACTTTTGAGACACTTCCTCGGCCTGCCCGGCAGTCATAAACTTGCCGATGGGCTTGGAAGGGGTCTGAAAGGCAGGGTCCTTCTCATCCACCCGCACCTGGGTAATCATGGTCGCCACGGGCATATCCGAAATGCCTCTGTTCAGCAGCTCCTCCCGCAGCGCGTTCTGCAAATCATAGCCGAAGGCCTGGCTCATGGCCACGCAGACGGACAGGGGCGTATTGGGCTGAGCGGCATCTTCATGGGTCAGGGCAATCATGGCATTGTTAATCATGCCCACCTGAGGACCGTTGCCGTGGGCCACCACAACCTCACAGCCTTCCTCAATCAGATCCACAATCGCTTTTGCCGTCGTTTTTACCGCCGCCATCTGCTCCGGCAGGGTATTTCCCAGGGCATTGCCGCCAAGGGCAATGACGATTCTCTTTTTCTTGCTCATATTTTATATTCCTCTCTGCATGAAAACCAAATTCCGGGGCAGTCCTTTCGAAATATGCCGATCTTTATGACGGCACAGCCAGTCATAAATAGAGAAAAGGAGGACTGAGGTATGTGATGCGGACAGTTTCGCCATACGGGCTGCCGCCGGCTTCGGTTTCCCCATGATTATTTGTCTGCCTGAAACACCCCTGCGGTTCCTTTTTCTTCCAGCTTCTCCAAAAGCTTCGCCGGATCCGCGAATTTTGCCAGCAGAATCATGGCGGCGATAATATAGGGCTTATAGCTGGCTTCTTTATAGAGAGGGGTGCGGTAGCGGTCAAATACGGTTGCGTCCACTTCGCCTTCCTCGCAGCTTACACCGGTGATATCGGCAGGCAGACAGTGGAGATACAGCGCCTTTCCCTCTTTTGTAAGGGACATCAGTTCTTCGGTGCATGCCCAGTCTTTATGCTCCGCGTTCTGTGCCAGCAGCTCTTTTTCCAGCGCTTTGATCCCCTCCAAATCTCCGTTTCCGTACAGCTTTGTTCTCTTTTCCATGGCCGCGAAAGGCGCCCAGCTCTTGGGATAAACAATATCCGCGTTTTTGAAGGCTTCTGCCATGTTATTTGTTTTGGTGAAAGAACCGCCGGACTTTTCGGCGTTTTCGGCCGCAACCTTCTCCACGTCCTCGAAAATCTCATACCCTTCCGGATGGGCCAGCACTACGTCCATGCCGAATCTGGTCATCAGGCCGATAATGCCCTGCGGAACGGACAGAGGTTTTCCGTAAGAGGGAGAGTACGCCCAGGTCATGGCCAGCTTTTTGCCTTTCAGATTCTCAACGCCGCCGAATTCATGGATAATATGAAGCATATCCGCCATGGCCTGGGTGGGATGGTCGATATCGCACTGGAGGTTTACCAGCGTGAGCTTCTGCTCCAGAATGCCGTCTTTATGTCCCTGGGTTACGGCATCCACCACCTCATGCATATAGGCATTTCCTTTTCCGATATACATATCATCCCGAATACCGATGACATCAGCCATAAAAGAAATCATATTGGCGGTTTCTCTTACGGTCTCCCCGTGGGCCATCTGAGATTTGCCCTCGTCCAGATCCTGTACCTCCAGGCCCAGCAGGTTGCAGGCGGAGGCAAAGGAGAAACGGGTGCGGGTGGAATTGTCCCGGAACAGGGAGATACCCAGACCGCTCTCAAATACCTTGGTGGAAATATTGTTCTCCCGCATATAGCGCAGCGCGTCAGCCACGGTGAACACCGCCTCGATTTCGTCATCCGTCTTCTCCCAGGTCAGGAAAAAGTCGCCGTTGTACATCTCTTTAAAGTTTAATTTATTTAACTTGTCAATATATTTCTGTAAAGTTTCCATCGTATAATATCCTCCTTATATCTGTAATTCCGCCACGATCTCCACGCTGCATGGCTGCCCGCCCCAGGAGATCGAAAGCATCGCCGATTACCTGCTGAACGAAAAGCGGATGCACACCTTTATCAAATGCAACCCCACCCTTCTGGGCTATGAATTTGCCAGGGAAACCCTGGACCGGATGGGCTATGATTACATTGCCTTCGGCCGTTTCCATTTCGAAGACGACCTGCAGTACAAAGACGCCGTGCCCATGCTTGACCGGCTGATGAAGCTTTCTTCCGGACTTGGCCTGGAATTCGGCGTAAAGATTACCAATACGTTCCCGGTGGATGTCAGGGCCGGCGAGCTGCCCAGCGAAGAAATGTATATGTCCGGAAAATCTCTCTACCCTCTGTCTATCGCCCTGGCGGCCAGACTGTCACGGGAATTTGACGGCAGACTGCGCATCGCCTACTCCGGCGGCGCCGACGCGTTTAATATGAACCAGATCGTGGGCAGCGGCGTCTGGCCCGTCACCATGGCTACCACCATCCTGAAACCGGGCGGATACCAGAAACTGAAACAGATCGCCGAAAATCTGGACCGGATGGGAGTAACGCCCTTTACGGCCGTAGACGTGGCGGCGCTGAACGCCGCAGCCGAAAGCGCTCTGACCGACAAACATCACGTAAAGCCTGCCAAAATGCCGGTCAGCCGGAAATCGACGGAAAAAGTGCCGCTGATCAACTGTTATACCGCCCCCTGCGAAGACGCCTGTCCCATCCGTCAGGAAATCACCACCTACGTGGCGCTGGCCGGAGAAGGAAGATACGACGAGGCTCTCCAGGTGATTCTGAATAAAAACGCTCTGCCCTTTATTACCGGCACCATCTGCGCCCATAGCTGCCAGAGCCATTGTACACGAAACTTTTACGAGTCTTCCGTAGAAATCAGAGACACAAAACTGGAATGCGCGCGGAACGGATACGAAGCTGCCCTGAAACATCTGACGGCGGAACGGACACTGGACCAGACAGTAGCCGTCGTGGGCGGCGGACCGGCAGGCATGGCGGCGGCCTTTTACCTGGCACGCAGCGGCGCGAAAGTGACGATTTACGAGAAGGCGGACCGTCTGGGCGGCATCGTCAGCCAGGTGATTCCCGATTTCCGGATTGACGACACCGTGATCGGAAAAGATGCCGCCCTGCTGGAAAAACTGGGCGTAGACATCAGACTGAACACGCCTGCCCCGGATGTAAAGACTTTAAAAAAGGAATATGACGCCGTTATTCTCGCGGTGGGCGCTTCCCAGAGAAGCCAACTGAACCTGAAAGGCATCCAGGCCGTCAATGCCCTTGACTTCCTGGAAGAATTCAACGCAAAGAAAGGACAGGTGGAACTGGGCAGACATGTGGCGGTTATCGGCGGCGGAAATACGGCCATGGACACCGCCAGAGCGGCCAAACGGTGCCCCGGCGTGGAAACCGTATCCCTGGTATACCGGAGAACCAAACGCTATATGCCGGCCGACGAGCACGAATTATATCTGGCCATGGAAGACGGCGTTCAGTTTAAAGAACTGCTGGCGCCGGCGCAGATCAAAAAAGGCGCTCTGGTCTGCAATGTAACCAGACTGGGCGAACCGGACGCTTCCGGCCGGGCAGGCGTTGTGGAGACAGCGGAAACGGTGGAAATCCAGGCCGACACCGTCATTGCCGCAGTAGGCGAAAAATGCCCTGCCTCTTACTATGAAGCCAACGGCATCAACACCGACGGCAAGGGCCGCCCCATGGTAAGCTCTACGCTGGAATCCAGTCTCAAAGGCATCTATATCATCGGCGACGGCCTTTACGGCCCAGGTCTGGTGGTAAAAGCCATGGCCCATGCCATAACCGCCGCGGAAGCCATCCTCGGCAGAGCCGTCACAAGAGACATGCGTATTCCGGCGGATAAAAACGGACTTTATAAGAAAAAAGGCATTTTGCAGGAGCCTTCCGAAAAACCGGAATCCGACAGATGTCTCTCCTGCTCCACCGTATGCGAAAACTGCGTGGACGTATGTCCCAACCGGGCAAATATCAGCGTCAAAGTGCCCGGTCTGACAAAAGAACAGGTGATTCATGTGGATTACATGTGCAATGAATGCGGCAACTGCAAAAGCTTCTGCCCTTATGCCAGCGCGCCCTACCTGGATAAATTCACCCTCTTTGCCAGCGAGTCAGACCTTGCTGACAGCAAAAACGACGGCTTTGTGGTGACAGACGCGAAGACCGTGACCTGTAAGGGAAGGTATCTGGGCGAAGCCTTTACATGGAAAAAGGGTGAGACCACAGGTCTGCCGGAAGAACTGCAGAAAACCATCGAGGCCGTAATCAGTGATTACGCGTATTTGCTGGAAATGAAATAAAAGAAACCGAATGAAACGAGGAGGATTGCCATGAAGACACTGTTTCGAGGCGGAACGGTAGTAAGCGCGCGAGGGAAACGGAAGCTGGATGTTCTGGTGGAAGATGAAAGGATCCGGGCCGTGGACGGACATATTGAGGATTCCGAAGCCCATGTCGTGGATGTAACCGGCAAACTGATATTTCCGGGATTTATCGACGGGCATACCCATATGGATCTGGAAGTGTCGGGAACGGTGACGGCGGACGGCTTTGAGACCGGAACCAGGGCGGAGCTGGCCGGAGGCACCACCTGCCTGATTGATTTCGCCACCCAGAACAGAGGAGAAACACTGGCCTGCGCCCTGGAACACTGGCACCGGAAAGCAGACGGCAAATCCAGTTGTGATTATGCCTTCCACCTGGCCCTGTCCGACTGGAACGAACAGATCAGCCGGGAGCTGGAAACCGTAGTCAGCCAGGGCATCCGCTCCTTCAAGCTGTATATGACCTATGACGCCATGGCAGTGGATGATCAGTGCCTTTATGAAATCCTCACCAGACTGAAAGAGCTGGGGGGAATCGCAGGCGTCCACTGTGAAAACCGGGGCATTATCGATGCCAGATTAAAAGAAGTGCTTATTAAAAAAGGCCATCGCGCAGACACTGCCGATTATCCCGGCACCCGGCCGGATCTGGCCGAGGCGGAAGCCGTTTCCCGGCTGCTGAAAATCGCCCGGTGCGTGGATACCCCGGTGATCGTCGTCCATTTAAGCGCGCAGGCAGCCTATGTCGAGATAGAACGAGCCAGAGCCGCCGGTCAGACCGTCTATGTGGAAACCTGTCCCCAGTACCTGGTCATGGACGAAAGCAGATATGGTCTGCCCGGCGGAGAAGGCCGAAAATTCATGTGCGCTCCGCCTCTCCGGAAAAAAGAAGATCAGGATACTCTCTGGAGGGCGCTGACACAAAACCGGATACAGACCGTCGCCACCGACCACTGCAGTTTTACGCTGGCGCAGAAAGCGGCCGGAAAAGAAGATTTCTCCCTGACACCCTGCGGGATGCCCGGCGCCGAGGAACGGCCGGCGCTGATCTACCATTACGGCGTTCATACGGGAACGCTGACCGAGGCCCAGATGTGCGCTCTGCTGGCCGAAAACCCGGCCCGTCTGTACCGGCTGTATCCCCGGAAAGGAGTAATCGCTCCGGGCAGCGACGCGGACCTGGTGATCTGGGACCCTGACGCGGACTATGTGCTGTCCAAAGACCGCCAGCAGTCCGCGGCGGATTACTGTCCTCTGGAGGGACTTAAACTGCGGGGCAGAGCTTCTCAGGTATATCTGCGGGGCAGACTGGCGGCGGAAAAGGGCCGGATTGTCACAGCACATGCCGGAAAATATATTACGGCCGTCAGCGGCGACATTATGATATGACAGATCATCGAATCCATATTCCTGTGATACAGGAATATGGATTCGCTCACAAAGACCACAGAAAGAGAGGTGCTGGTTGTCATGACTGTTTTCACAGAAACCCCCCGGCCCGCCGCTGCCCTTCCGGACAGCAGCTCTGCGGCCGTTCATGATATAAAATCAAACTTTATTACAGTAAACGGTATTCAGGTAGCTCCTTCCAAAAACCAGAAGCTTCTTCATTTTTTAAGAGAGGAGCTTCATCTCACCTCTGTCAAGGACGGATGCAGCCAGGGCGCCTGCGGCGCCTGCACCGTCATCATCGACGGGGAAACCTGTAAAGCCTGCGTGCCGGACACGGATTCCCTAAAGGGAAAATCTGTGATTACGGTAGAAGGACTTGCCGACAGAGAAAAAGAAGTGTATACTTTTGCCTATGCGGAAGCAGGGGCCGTACAGTGCGGCTTCTGTATTCCGGGCATGGTTATGTGTACCAAGGCGCTGCTGGACAAAAACCCGGACCCCGACGAAAAAGAAATCCGCCACGCCCTGCGGAACAATTACTGCCGCTGTACCGGATATGTAAAAATCATCGCGGCGGTAAAACTGGCGGCCCAGATACTGAAAACCGGTATCATTCCGGAAAAGGGCGAAAAGAGCTGGAAACTGGGCGGCCGTGTTCAGCGGCTGGACGCCGAAGAAAAAGTACTGGGAACCGGGAAATATCCCGATGATTTTCATATGGAAGGAATGCTGTCAGGCGGCCTGGTGCGAAGCAGATACGCCAGGGCCAGAGTCCTTTCCATAGATACCGCGAAGGCAAAGTCCCTTCCCGGCGTGGCCGGCGTCTACACGGCGGCGGACGTACCGGGAGAAAATATCATCGGACATCTCCGTCAGGATCAGTATGTATTCGTCCCCGAAGGACAACTGACCCACTATCTGGGAGACGCAATCGCCCTGGTGGTAGCGGAGAATGAAGAAATTGTGGAAAAGGCCAAAAAGCTGATTCAGGTGGAATATGAAGTCCTGCCGGCCATACACAGCCCGGAGGAAGCGGCCGCCGAAGGCGCTCCCACGGTTTTTGAAGGCGCTGAAAACAATGTCTGCTCCTATGAGCATATCAGCCGGGGCGACGCCTCGGCAGCCATCGCCCGTTCCCGACATGTGCTGTCCCGCCATTTTGAAACCCCATGGACAGAACATGCCTTTTTAGAACCGGAATGCGCTGCGGCCTTTATCGACGAAGACGGGGATGTGTTCTTATACTCCACCGATCAGTCCGCTCACCAGACCCTTCATGAATGTATGACGGTGCTGGGCACGGATAAAGTCAAGGTGCAGAACGCTCTGGTAGGCGGCGGGTTCGGCGGCAAGGAAGATATGACCGTACAGCCTTTCGCCGCGCTGGCGGCTTATCTCCTTCGCAGGCCGGTAAAGGTCAAACTGAGCCGGGCGGAATCTCTGCTGGTTCACCCCAAACGCCACCCCTTTGTCATGGACGTTACCATGGGCTGCGATGAAAACGGCATCATCCAGGGCGTCAAAGCCATCGTATCCTCGGACACCGGCGGCTATATGTCTCTGGGTGGCCCCGTGCTGCAGCGGGCCTGTACCCATGCGGCCGGCCCCTACGCCTATGAAAACTTTGAGATTGAAGGAACGGCCTATTACACCAACAATCCCCCGGCAGGCGCATTCCGGGGCTTCGGCGTGACCCAGACCTGCTTCGCCACGGAAACACTGTTAAATATGATGGCCGACGAAGTAGGAATTACCCCCTGGGAAATCCGTTACCGAAACGCCATCCGGCCGGGCGGCATCCTGCCAAACGGCCGGATCGTGGATGAATCCACCGGACTGGCGGAAACACTGGAAGCGGTAAAGGAAGACTATGACAGGGCATGGAATGCCAGTATCCCGGTGGGCATCGCCTGCGCCATGAAAAACGCCGGCGTGGGCGTGGGTATCCCGGACACCGGGCGGGTAAAGCTGATTGTGGAGGAAGACGAAAAGCTTCATATTTTCACAGGCGCCTCCTGCATCGGCCAGGGACTGGGAACCGTGCTGGTACAGATGATCGTGGAAAACACGGATCTTCGTGAAACGGATATCGTGTATGAGCGGAGCAACACCTGGATCGCCCCGGATTCCGGCACCACCTCCGGTTCCCGGCAGACACTTGTCACCGGGGAAGCCTGCCGTAGAGCCTGCGGTAAATTGATGGAGGACCGAAACAGAGGACTGTCTCTGAAAGAGATGAAGGGAAATGTCTATTATGGCGAATATCTGGCAAAGACAGACCCTTTGGGCGCCGACGTGCCCAATCCCGTATCCCATGTGGCCTATGGCTATGCCACCCAGATGTGTATTCTGGACCCGAAAAGCGGAAAAATCGACGAGATCGTGGCGGCCCACGACGTAGGCCGGGCGGTGAATCCCCTCTCCTGCGAAGGTCAGATCGAAGGGGGCGTAGTCATGTCCATGGGTTATGCCCTGCAAGAGAAATACGAGATCGACGAAAACTGCAAACCTGTGGAGAAATACGGCGCTCTCGGCCTGTTCCGCAGCCATGAGATTCCCCGCATCAAGGCGATTGTAGTGGAAAAACCGGGACTGAACGTGGCCTGCCCGTCTGTTCCTATGGATGTATGAGCTGCGGCGCCTGTATCGAAGCCTGTAAATTCCAGGCCATTACATACAACGAATACGGCACGGCCCAGGTAAATGAAGCGGACTGCATCGGCTGCGGCAAATGTGCCAAAGTCTGTCCACAGGGCATTATCCATGTCCACGACCGCGCCAACCGCATTGTGGTGAAATGCGCCAACCGGGACAAAGGGGCCGCCGCCAGACAGATATGCCAGGTGAGCTGTATCGGCTGCGGCATCTGTGAGAAAACCTGTACGGCCAATGCCATACGGGTAACGGAGCACTGTGCCGTAATCGACGAAACCCGCTGTTTAAGCTGCGGTATGTGCGCAGTCAAATGTCCCAGAGGCGCCATCCATGACCTCAGAGGGATTCTGCGGCCCGCGGAGTAATGAAGGCACCGTATCAGGACTTGAAATTAAGGAGGTACTGACTTTTGTATCCTATACTAAAAAAGCGCCAATTGTCCGACCAGATCTACTACATGGACATCCTGGCCCCCCGGACGGCCGGCTCCTGTCAGCCGGGACAGTTTGTGATTGTGAAAATAGATGAAGCCGGAGAGCGGATTCCCCTGACCATCTGTGATTACGACAGAAAACAAGGCACCGTCGCCATCGTATTTCAGACTGTGGGCGCTTCCACAAAGCGGATGGCTCTGCTGAACGAAGGCGACAGCTTCCGGGATTTCGCCGGCCCTTTAGGCTGCCCGTCAGAGCTGATTCATAAATCTGTGGAAGAACTGCGGCAGATGAAGCTTCTGTTCGTAGCCGGCGGCGTGGGAACCGCCCCGGTTTATCCCCAGGTTAAATGGCTCCATGAACAGGGCGTAAATGCCGACTGCATCATCGGCGCAAGAAATAAAAGCCTGGTCATTCTGGAAGATGAGATGAAACAGGCAGCCGCCAATCTGTATGTGGCCACCGACGACGGCAGCTACGGCTTCCACGGCAATGTCAATGACCAGATCAAAGAACTGGTGCAAAACCAGGGCCATACCTATGATCTGGTGATCGCCATCGGCCCTCTGATTATGATGAAGTTTGTGTCTCTGCTGACAAAAGAACTGCAGATCCCCACCGTAGTCAGCATGAATCCGATTATGGTGGACGGCACCGGCATGTGCGGCGCCTGCCGTTTAAGCGTCGGCGGCGAAATCAAATTTGCCTGTGTGGACGGACCGGAATTCAACGGGCATCTGGTGGACTTTGACCAGGCCATGAAACGGCAGGCCATCTACAAGACCGAGGAAGGCCGGGCGCTGCTTAAACTGCGGGAGGGCGATACCCACCACGGCGGCTGCGGACAGTGCGGCAGTGAAAAACCAAACGGAAAGGAGGCACACTGATATGGCCGGAACAAAGCTTAACCGAATCCCCGTTAGGGAACAGGAACCGAACGTGAGAGCCGCCAATTTCGACGAGGTATGCCTTGGATATAACCTGGAGGAAGCCACCGCCGAAGCCGAACGGTGTCTGGGCTGCAAAAAAGCCAAATGCGTGGAGGGCTGCCCGGTCAGCATTGATATCCCCGGATTTATCGGACACCTAAAAGAACAGAACGTGGAAAAAGCCTTTGAGGTCATCAGCCGGTATTCCTCCCTGCCCGCCGTCTGCGGCAGAGTCTGTCCTCAGGAAAGCCAGTGTGAGCAGAAATGTGTGCGGGGCGTCAAGGGAGACGCCGTTTCCATCGGAAAGCTGGAGCGGTTTACGGCGGACTGGGCAAAGGCTCATAACATCCATCCCACCCTCTCCTGTGAAGTCAAAAACAAAAAAGTGGCCGTCATCGGCTCCGGCCCCGCCGGACTGACCTGTGCCGGAGATCTGGCAAAGGCCGGGTTTGACGTCACCATTTTCGAGGCACTCCATGAGCCGGGCGGCGTGCTGGTATACGGCATTCCCGAATTCCGTCTGCCCAAAAAAGGCGTGGTGGAACCGGAAATTGAAAACGTAAAACGGCTGGGCGTCAAAATAGAAACTAACGTGATTATCGGAAAATCCCTTACCGTCGACCAGCTCCTTGAGGAAGAAGGGTTCCAGGCCGTCTTTATCGGCTCCGGCGCGGGGCTGCCCAAATTTATGGGCATACCGGGAGAAAATGCCAACGGCGTATTTTCCGCCAATGAATATTTGACCCGAAGCAATCTGATGAAAGCTTTCGACGACCACTATGACACGCCCATCTACCAGGGGAAAAAGATTATCGTGGTAGGCGGCGGAAACGTGGCCATGGACGCCGCCAGAACCGCTCTGCGGCTGGGCGCCGAGGTACATATTGTCTACCGGAGAAGCGAGACGGAACTGCCCGCCAGAGCCGAGGAAGTCCATCACGCGAAAGAAGAAGGAATCATTTTCAACCTGCTCACCAATCCGAAAGAAATCCTTGTGGACGAAACGGGACAGGTCACCGGCATGATCTGCGTGGAAATGGAACTGGGCGAGCCGGACGAATCCGGCAGAAGAAGCCCCGTGGAAAAGAAAGGCTCCGATTTCACCATTGCCGCCGACATGGTGATTATGGCCCTGGGCACCAGCCCCAACCCGCTGATTTCCTCTACCACCGAAGGACTGGAAATTAACCGCAGGAAATGCATCGTGGCCGACGAGGCCAGCGGCCGGACTTCCAAAGCAGGCGTTTTCGCCGGCGGCGACGCGGTAACGGGCGCCGCTACCGTGATTCTTGCCATGGGGGCAGGAAAAGCGGCGGCGAAAGGGATTGAGGAATATCTGAGCAGGTAAGTTTGACCGGTATGTTTTGTCAGTGAATTTTGTCGACAAGTTTTACCGTCTGCCGCCATGTTCCGGCACTTGAACTTTTGGTTTGATTATGATATGGTAAACTTACTTTATCATGAAAGGCAGCGCAAATGTATGTTTAACCATTATGACGACCATTTCAAATTCTGGAACATGGACGGCATTACATTTCCAAATGCGAAATATGTGCATCCGCTGAAACAGCGGGATATTCAGAATATTTATGACCAGTTGATCCGGGATGATAATATTACTCTGCTGGTCGTGTTCGGAAGCTCCGTTGATTTCCGCTGCCATTCCGAAAGCGACATCGACTTATATATGGAAAGACGTGACAAAGAACGCTATCCCAAACTGGATTATTCTTTTCTGTCCGATCTTGATAAAATATACGACCTTAAGGATTTTTCAAAAGGCCTGGGAAAAAGCATCGCAGAAGAAGGAATCGTTTTATTTGACAGGAGGGAAAATGAATGTGTGAAATAATTTTATTCAGGAAAGCCCTTCGCGATTATGATTTGTCCGTGCTGATTATGGAAACTTACTTCAATGATGAACTGGGACTGAACAACGCTGCCTACCATCTCCAGCAATGTGTGGAAAAAGTATTAAAAGGATATCTGGAATGTGTCGGCGTTACCGTACCACGAACACATAAAATCGGAACCCTTTTAAAAATGTCGGTCAATAACGGCTCCGCGTTCACATCCACAGAATGGCTGGACGTCCATTCGGAAATGCTGGAAACGTGGGAAAGCGAAACCAGATACAATGCGGAGTTTCTGGTGGAATATAAAAAAATCAGGGAAGCTGTCAAAGGGGTAGGCGACGCATTAATATTAAACGGCGTCTGCCAGGAGCCGGATGAAGCCATCACACCGGAGATCAAAACACGGCTTCTCACCATGCTGCCTAAAAGCAGGATTCCGGCAGACAATCTTGAATGGAACGTATTTTTCCGGATATACCGCTCCAAATTAGGTCTGGAGAATCATCAAAATAATACTGTCCCGCCATTCTCACTGGATGATTATTTCAGGAAATACGGCATTAGGGATAAAGCGGCGGAAATTGAACGGTTAAAAATTCTGTTTCGTACAACCGATATGGCCCGAATCAAACAACAGGTACGGGATACACTGATGTAATACAAGGCGGAAATCCGGAAAACCCGGACTTCCGCCTGCATCTTTTCTATCGCCATATCTCAAAAACAGACAATCAGACTCCGTAAACCTCTTTGTTATACTGATCGATCTCATCATCAATAATGGGATCCACATGTTTGTACAGACAGCCGGGACCGCCGTATGTGATACAGGGGATAAAGTGTCCGCCCGGTCCGTAAGCTGTGCAGGCGCGGCGCACTTCCGCACGGATTTCTTCCTCGGTGGAATCTTCACGGTCAACGATGGCGGCATCAATTCCGCCCATCAGCGTCATTTTTCCGTTTAATTTCTTCTGCAGCGCGGGAATATCATTCTCCGGCAAAGCGCCCTGCCAGATATCCACGCCCAGCTCCACCATATCCTCCACGATAGGCTCCAGGAAGGAGTCCGCATGATGCATGATGATGACGCCGTTATCTTTCATATATTTGTAGGTCTTCGCGTACTGAGGCTTGATAAATTCTCTCCAGACCTCAGGGCTGGTGAACAGGGAATGCTTGGAACCCCAGTCGTCATGAGAAAGCATAACGTCCGGCTTATAATGATCTACGATCAGCTTCATATACTGGAAACGGTACTCTCCGATGGCATTGCACAGATCCATCATATCTTCCGGCTCCAGCAGGAAGTTCATCAGCATGTCCTCAAAGCCCATCAGGAAATGCAGACGCTCAAATACGCCCGTAGGCATAAATGCCATTACCAACTGGCCTTTTTCACGGATTTCCTCCACCTGCTTTTCAAAAGGCTCCCACTGGGCCGGATCGGAACAATTGGCCAGAAGATCAGGAATCTGTACCTGGTTCTTCCACTCCGTAATGTCTTTGATCACTTTATTGTCCGCGGTTACATGAGGCATAGCCGCTACCTGGTGCTCCGGCCAGAGAATCGTCGTGCCGAAACGGTCAACTAAGGGATCCATGCCCGGATGACGGTTTCCTCTGATATAGGTAGAAGCCGGGCTGGGCGGAAAGAAAGCGGTTCCTTCATACTGTTTGATCAATCTGTCCGGTTTTCCCTCCGGTTTGATTGTCTCCAAAAAATTTTCTTTTGCTGTAAGCATCTCAAAACGCCCCCTTTTATTCGGTATTTTTCAGATCAAATCTGTTCATATCTATAAGTATATCGGGGATTTTTTGTTTCGTAAATCCTGCATACTGTTTTATTTCACGGTAGTTGATTCCTGCTTTTTGTACATGTCCGTAAATACATGCTGATAAATACATGCTCCAAAACAATTTCAGTCCGCAAACAGAAGCAGATGCATTTGTTTAAAAACCCAAAACGCACTTAATAACAATCTTTCTTTTACGCAAAAAAAGCACATACCGACCTTTCATGCCTCCCTCTCGTTTCCGGCATGAAATCCCGGTCATGTGCTTTTATGCTTTTATCAATTATGTAAACAAACCCTTCGCCGCCGTCAGCGCATCTGCGCCCTCTGCTCCTGCATCTTCTTGAATACATAAGCGCCCACGGCCGCATCCGCCTGTTCGCTCATCTTCAGGAACCGGCATCCGTAGCCGTAACGGCTGTCCGGCTCCCGCTTGCCCCGCACAACTCTTACGGTATATGCCCGTTCCGTGCCGTCGAAGCTGGCACGGAACGCAAACATCTCATGTAAAGACAGGGGCTGTATCGTGGAGATATAGATGCCTCCCGTACTCACGTCGCGGATCGTAGCCGGAAAGTCCCCGTGTTTTTCGGCCTTGCCCCATATCTCTATGGAAGCACTCATCCGAACCTGACCTCTTTTATTCTGAGCCTCCCGTTTCTGACTCAGCATATTGCAGTCCGCAATCCACGGCTCCCCCCGCTGTGTATAATTATTTCTGCGGAAAATCAGTTCGCAGTCCATATCCACCAGCCCCCGCTGGCCGTCAAAAAACCGCACGGCAGTCTTGATCCGGCCGTCACTCAACTGGTAATCCGTAAAATACAGACGGATCACTTCATTCGGAAAAAGCTCCACCCTGCCTTCGATCACTCTCTTATCTTTCGGCAAATACACCTGACATTTTTTGCAGTCTGCCAGTACCATATCCTCTCCCCCTCTTCAGTGTGGTGTTACAGCTCCATAAAACCGGCTGCTTTATCCGCCTGCATCATCATCTGAATCCGAAGCATCTGTATAAGGCTGGAAAATCCTTCCTGGTCCATTCCGTAAGAATCGCTGCCGCCGCCGTAGGAAGACGCCATGGCAGCCATAGCCAGACTGTTCATCATACTGTTTATATTCCCGCTGCCAAGGCCCATCAGGCTGTTCAGATAACCGCCGCCGCCCAGCAGACTGTCCGAATCATCGGAACCTGTCAGACTTCCCACACTGCCGAAACCGCCCAGTCCGCCCAGCAGACTCGTACTGCCGCCTAACAGAGAAGCTGTCTGATTCATCTGACTCAGCTTCACGATATCTGCCACCACGTCGCTGACCGCTCCCTTTGTCTGTACGGTCTGGTTTGCCAGAAGATCGTCCCCCTCCATATAGGAAGCCACCTTCCGCACATAGTTCTGCGTCTCCGCGAAAGGAGGAACACCTCCATATTTCTGAACGTTGCCGGGACCGGCGTTATAGGCCGCCAGTGCCAGCGTCACGTCGCCAAACTGGTCCAGCGTGCTTTTCAGATATTTTGCGCCGCCCATAATATTCTGTCTTGCGTCAAAAGGATCGGTAACGCCCATGCTTTTTGCCGTCTGGGGCATTAGCTGCATCACGCCCATCGCCCCTGAACGGGAAACCGCATTGGGGTCAAAACCGGATTCGGTCTTTGCCACCGCTTTCAGCAGATTGACCGGCAGATCAAACAGCTTCGCAGCTTCCTCAAAAATAGTGTCCATATCCTCCGACGTTGCGGAAAATGCCTGATCCAGCACATCTGAAAAGTCTTCGGTTTTCTTTGATGATCTATCCGACGCAGCCGACGCCTGATACTGACTAAGCGCCTCTGTCTCTGTCGCTGATGTAATCAGAGCCATCGCCCTTCTCTCCCTTCTTCTCACCGTTTTTTCATCCGGACAGGCCGTCGGCCGTCCGGTTTTCTCTTACAATCTATTACATTTATGAAAATAAAATACTACTTTACGCCCTGAAACTTAAAATTCTTCCGTGTCCCGGCCGGGCCTCTCATCCCAAAAGACCGCCAGCTCCAGGCAGGCGCTGAACCGCCGGGTAAAAAGTCAGACAGATATCAGATCTCCGCCGGTTCTTCCGGCAGATTTCCGTCAATTTCCTCTGTCCCGGCTTCCTCTTCGGCCTCTGCGGGTCCGGTTTTCTTTAAAGTCCCTTCTCCCGGCACATAATTCAGAAAATAGAGATAAATATCCACCACTGCCTGATACAGCTCCACCGGAATCGAAGCGCCCAGTTTTACCTGGCTCAGCAGCGTACTCAGCGAATCGTCCTCATAGACGGGAACGCCCGCTCCCATAGCCACTTCCGTGATTCGCTCCGCCATATAGCCCATACCGGAGGCCACTACCACCGGCGCTCTGTTTTTCTCCGGATCATACTGGAGGGCCACCGCTCTTTTCTGCATCCGGCGCTCAAATTCTGACATTTACCGTTCTCTCCTTCTCCCTGATCTCAGGGAATACGCTCTCAAGCCGCAACTCGCCTCTTTTTTCCGCTACCGTCATCCTGCCGGGCTTCATGCCGTTGTCTTTCAGAATATCCGATACTTTCTCCCGAATGGCGTCAAATTCACTCTGCAAAACAGGGGGCACGCCAAGCTGCATATTCACATTCCAGCCCTGAAATTCCAGCACCATATCAAAACTGCCCAGCCGCTGAATCTGAAACTGCAGAAGCATCCGAATCTTCCGTCCGCCTTCTTCGCCGTCTTCTCCCGCATCCGGATCGATCCAGATCTCCGACATCACTTCTTTGTCTTCATAAGAAAAAGGCAAAAACAGATGAATCAGAGGCATATACACACTCTCATTCAGCAAAATATTCTGCGTAATGCTCTGGAACTGCAGCATCTGTTCCACGCCGGCCTCGCCCCGTCCGCCCCGTTCCAGCAGACTTGCCAGAGCATCGGTAAATTTATTTCCCGCCTGGCTTCTGTGCATGGCCTCCAGCGTGCTGTTCAGATCGGCCTGGGCGTCTCCCTTATAAAAATAGGAAAAATCCCGGTTTCCCACAAGCCGCTGAAACAGCTTCATCATTCCGTCCTGACTTCCGTTCTCATACTTTACCGCATTGAGAATAAACAGCATCACGGAATCCCGCACCGCCCCGTAATCATGGGTTCTGGAAATATAATTGGAAAGAAACGGAATAATCCGTCCGTTCAGAGCCTGGGCATTGCCCTCGGTATCCCCGTTGGCCGCATACCAGTTCATCTGGGCGATCTCCTGCCGGAATTCCTCCCGGAAGGGCGTTAAAAGCTGATCATGTATCTGATCCGTAAGGGTGCGCATCTGTGTCAGAAGATGGGGGCCCGCGCTGAAGTCATTGTAGCTTTTCAGAAATTCCAGTACGGCCTCTTTTAAACCGTCCGACGTATTCTGGGTCAGGATATTCCGCAGACCGTCAAAAAACGCCCCGGAATATTTCACCTGAGCGGCTCCCTGCTCCATAATAAAATTCAGCAGGTCTTCCCCGGACTGCATCTGCAGGGAAGCGGTCAGCTCCTTTAAAAGCTGCACCATCTGCGCCTGATCTGCGGGCATTCCCGCCGTGTCCTGAAAAATAATCTGCTCCAGCAGGCCCGCCGCACTCGGATTATTGCTCAGTTTCTGCACAAAAGCCCCGTAATTACTGTCGTAATCAAGGATGCCCGGACTGCCTTCGCCTGTTGCGGTTCCCGTTCTTCCGCCCTGCTGTCCGTCTGCCCGGACAACCCGGGTAGGGTCCACCGGATTGTGAATCCGCGGGTTCTGCACCTGATTCTTCGCTTCCTGGCCAGTCGGCAGCGTCCGATTATCGGTTTGAACAGGTGACGGCGTCACCTGTAAAATATTCGCCATGATCTTGCCCCTTTCCCGGAAATGCAAAATTTCCCCTATGTTGTATATCGGCACAATTCCGCACTTTGAATAGTGTTTTTTCTGGGATTTTTAGCCTTGTTTCCCGATTTTTTTCACTTCTTCCAGTCTGCTCAGCCGCTCCAGCACCTGACCCAGACTCAGTTCGTCCACATCCACCGCCAGATCGGCATATTTCTCATAGAGAGGAATCCGCTCCGCATAAAGCTGATCCAGAGTCATACCGTCTTTCAGCACCACGCCTCTGGCCTCCAGATCCCCCAGACGGGCTTTTAAACTGCCCAGGCCGATCCGCAGATAGACCACCAGACCGATCTCCTTAAAATGATTCATCGCCTCCGGGCAGTATACCACGCTGCCTCCGGGGGCGATGACCGTACACCGGGCCTGCACCTGCGCATTCACCTGATTTTCAATGCGGGAAAACCCCTCTGCTCCTTCTCTGGCAATAATGTCTTTCAGCAGACAGCCTTCCTGTTCCTGAATCAGCAAATCCGTATCCAGAAACCGGAACCCCAGCCCCTTGGCCAGAAGCACCCCCACCGTGCTTTTCCCGGAGCCGGGCATTCCGATTAACGTAATATTATCCAATCTTACCACCTTTTATTCCGCAGATCAGCTCTGCATCGCCAGCATCAGAGACGGCACCATCTGTTTCTTTCTGGACACCACGCCCTCCAGATAATACCCGCCGCCCTGCTTTGCCCCTGCCGGAAATGCATCTGTCAGCAGGGAAACCGCGGTATTCTTCTCAGAGCAGATTACCGTAGTGGACTCATCCAGAATACTGGTCAGCATAAAATACACCACGTCAAGGCCGGACTTTTCCTCCACCTCTTTCAGATAGGGCAGAAGCTGTTCCCCGATGGCCGCCAGCTCATCCGGATTCATGGAATTGATCTGGCCGATGCCCACCTTCACATCTCCCACCGCAAACGTCTTATAATCCTGATAGAATATTTCCTCCGGCGTTTTCGACCGCAGGTCACTTCCCGCCGTAAACATATCTCTGGCCATTTTTACCGGATCAAATCCTGCGATGCCGGCCAGTTCCTCAGCCGCCGCCCTGTCTGCCGGCGTACAGGTAGGAGAGCGGTACAGCAGCGTATCGGAGATAATGGCGCAGCATAAAAGCCCCGCCGTCTGGGCATCAATTTCCAGCCCTTTCTCCCGGTACATCTGATAGACAATCGTAGCGGTGCAGCCCAGAGGCTGATTGCGGAAGAACACCGGATTCATCGTCTCCAGCGCGCCCAGCCGGTGATGGTCGATAATCTCCAGGATATCCGCTTTTTCAATCCCGTCCACCGCCTGCGTCCGCTCATTATGATCCACCAGAATCACCTGTTTCCGGCGCATCCCCAGCAGGTTCCGGCGGGAAATCATGCCTCTGTACAGTCCCTCCTCGTCCAGAACGGGAAAGTCACGGTGCCGCTTGCTGGCCATCACCTCTTTGATATCGTCGGTAAAATCCTCCACGCCAAAAGTGGTAATCTGCTCCTTCGTCATAAAATGGCGGATCGGCATACTCTGATTAATCAGCCTTGCCACAGTGTATGTATCAAACGGAGAGCTGATCACCGTACAGTTTTTTTCCTCTGCCAGCATCCTGATCGTCCGGGATACCGGCGCGCCGTCGCAGACGATAATACAGGCGGCATCCATTTCGATTGCACAGAGCTGAGACTCATAGCGGTTTCCCAGAATCACCAGGTCGCCGCCGTCGATATAGCTTTCCATCAGGTCAGGATTCGCCGCCGCAATCAGCACCTTTCCATGGTCAAAGACACCGTTTTCATCGCCGATCAGCATGGTGCCCTCTATGGTTTCCACGATATTCGCGTAATGGGTCCGGGCCACTGACAGAATCCGGCTGTCATACACATTCATATAGGAATTGGCAATGTCGCCGATGGTAATCAGCCCATCCAGTCTCCGGCCGCTGACGATGGGCAGCGTAACCACGTTCAGCTCTTTCATCAGGCTCCATGCCTTTTTCAGTGAAATGCCGCTGTCCACCCCTGCGGTTTCCCGGATCTCCATATCCTTCACCTGGGTTCCCACATCGCTGATCAGCTCAGGCACCGGCAGTTTAAAGTAATCCAGCACAAATTCCGTCTCCGGATTAAGCTGCCCGGCCCTTCTGGGCTCATAGCGCTCCTCCGTTTCTTTTTCTTTCAGTCTTGCATAGGCGATTGCGGAGCAGATCGAATCCGTATCCGGATTTTTATGCCCCACCACCATCACATGGCCTGTGTTAGAAATTGCCATATCTGGGCCTCCATTTTTATATATTAATAGATATTTTACCGTTTGTTCATACTTTGTTCACAGCCTGCTGTTATGATATCTGTATAGAAAACAGATATTCAAAAAAGAGTTTTCGTCAAAATGCACATAGATTTTTCATAATTTCCCCAGGATATTATATCCTGGGGACTCCTCATTTTATGGGAATATTGCGGGGATCATATTTTAAGTCCCGCAAACCGGGCATCCGGAACATCCCCCAAAAGCAAAGCACGCCGCATGTTACTCGGCAGCCGTCTCCGCCTCAGACTCCTGGAGGATTCCCGTCAGATCGCTGACAACCATATTTTCTCTGGCATAATTGGGACGGGCCGCCAGCTTCGCCTGATAATCATTGTAAAAGGTCACGCCGATGGCGCCGCCGATTCCGCCGCATACCGCCAGAATTACCGCCCAGGTAAGAAACTTCCCTGCTTTCTTTTTCCGCCGTTCCTTCTCCACGTTTTCTTTTCTGTGGGCTTTTTCCTGTTTATATCTCTCTACTTTTTCCTGACTCATTCCGTATATGCTCCTTCCTGTTTATTCCATATATGAACTGCTTAAATATATTGCTTTCAAGCACAAAAATATCGCTCACACACAGACTATTTTATACGCTCACTGTGAAATGTGCAAGTATTTTCTCCATATAATAACGCTCAGACACCTGCCGGCTTCTCCACAATGCTGGCCGACGTATACAGTTGATAATAAATCCCTTTCCGCTCCATCAGCGTCTCGTGATTCCCTTCCTCCACGATTCGGTTTCCGGAGAGAACCAGAATCCGGTCAGCCCCGTGAATGGTGGTCAGACGATGGGCGATGGTGAGCGTGGTCCTGCCAGCCGCCAGCTTGTCCAGAGATTCGGACACCAGATGCTCGCTCTCATTGTCCAGCGCGGCGGTGGCCTCGTCTAACAGCAGTACCTTGGGCGCCTTTAAAAATACCCGTGCGATGCTGATCCTCTGCTTCTGGCCGCCGGATAATTTCACGCCCCGCTCGCCCACATAAGTGTCATAACCGTCTTTCAGCTCCATAATAAATTCATGGGCGCCTGCCAGCTTCGCCGCTTCTTTCACTTCTTCCAGGCCGGCTCCCGGCCGCCCATAGGCAATATTTTCATAAACGCTTCCGGAAAACAGGTAAACGTCCTGCTGCACCACGCCCACGCTGCTGCGCAGACTCCGAAGCGTTACCTTCCGGATGTTCTGGCCGTCCAGCAGGATTTCCCCGTCAGTGGGATCATAAAAACGGGGAATCAGATTACACATCGTCGTCTTTCCGCCGCCTGACGGGCCTACCAGCGCCACCTTTTCTCCCGGCCGGATGGTCAGGTCAATATGATCCAGCACCGGGGTATGATCGTCGGGATATTCAAAGGATACGTTCCTGAAAGTAATTTCCCCTTCCACCTGCTCCAGAGGAACCGCTCCTTCTTCGTCAAAAATCTCCACCTCGGCATCCATCAGCTCCACAAACCGCTCCACGCCCGTCATGCCTCTCTGGAACTGTTCCGCAAATTCGATAATCCGCCGGATCGTGACCAGCAGTGTGGTCACGTACATGGTATAGGCCACCAGATCCGCCGGGGCGATCTGTCCGCCCAGCATAAACAGGCCGCCGGCCACGATCACAACCACATACATCAGGCCGTCAAACATGCGGACCGTATTCTGAAACGCCGCCATATACCGGTAGGTCTGGCGCTTGATCCGCAGGAATTCCTGATTATCCCGGTTGAATTTCCCCAGTTCCACGTCTTCATTGGCAAACGCCCGCACCACCTTATTTCCCAGCAGGCTGTCCTCAATCCTTGCGTTCAGCTCTCCGATATGGTTCCGCTGGACCTTAAAGGCCTTCCTCACCTTTAAGTTAAAGTACGTACAGGAAACGGCCATTACCGGAATCAGCACAAAGATAATTACGGTTAAAAGCACATTAATCCTGGCCAGGATCACAAATGACACCACCGCTTTTAAAAAGGCAATAAAAAATTCCTCCGGGCAGTGGTGGGCAAACTCTGTCACGTCAAACAGATCGCTGGTGATCCTGGACATAATCTGCCCCACCTTGGTATTGTTAAAATAATTGTCGGACAGCTTCTGTAAATGGGCAAACGCATCTTCCCGCATGTCCGTTTCAATCGAAGCCCCCATCACATGTCCGGTGTAAGCCATATAGTAGCTGGCCAGTCCGTCTATGATCCGCAGCACAAAATATACGGCGCCGATGGTCAGAATCGTACGCACCGTCAGCGCCTGCAGATCATTCATACCCGCATTCGTAATATAACGCAGAATCAGCGGCAGCACCATCTCACAGACCGTAGTCAGCGCCGCGCAGAACAGATCCATCACCATGATGCCCACATAGTTTTTATAATAGGGCAGGAACCGTTTCAGCAGTGTACCTGTTTTCATCCTTCTCATCTCCATTTCCCTGGTATTTTTTCGGAACAGGATACAATTTGTTATCATCCATATTCCGGATAGCAAAGCAGTTTCCGTGAAACACACGTTTTAATAGTGTAACACAGATCTGCTGTTTTTTCTATAAGGATTCGATGCTTTTCTCGCCGGAATCAATTTGAAAAACACAATCAATATTCAAATTTTAAAAAGCATATTCAAAATACAGAAAAAGCACCGGCACAATATCCGGTACTTAAATAAACATTATCTTCGTATGCCTCATATCATATATGCCTCCTGCATGAACATGACATATTCATCCAGATCTGATAAATTCCGCAGCGAACTTCCTTATACGCCTTTTTTACATTCGTAAAAAAGACTGTAAATTACAAATAGTGAGCCCAGAACTTCTGCGAATAAAGCGCGGGAGTCTCACCTGTTATTTTTTTGAAATATTTATAAAAATTATTCACATTATTATATCCAATTTTCTCAGAAATTTCTTGGATAGACATATTCCCCTGTTTCAGAAGTCTTATGGCGTACCGAATGCGAAGTTTATGAATATATGACATAACCGAATCGCCCGTATATTTTTTGAACATATGGCTGATATGACTGTCGGTACAAAATGTAATTCCGGACAATTCCTCCAATGTAATCTGTCTTGTGTAATTGGCATGAATATACTCCATAACGGAATCCACCGTCTTGTTGCCGGTAATTCTCCACCCCACAGCTCTCACTATTGCTTCCCTTAGCTGCTGGAAATCTATGGGTTTTGATATGATATCACACACGCCCATACGCAGGGCCTTCTGGGCATAGGAAAAAGAGTCATACGCCGTGATAATAATCACTTTTGCATCCTGTATTTTCTGTATTACTTCAAAGCCATTTAAAAAAGGCATCTCAATATCCATAAATACAAGCTGCGGCTTTTCACGGCGTATCAGATCCAGAGCCTGCATTCCGTTTTCTGCCGTACCCGCAATTTCAATCGGAAACTGCTCTTGTATAATAAAATGCCGAATAATTTCAAGAGCTGCTTTTTCATCATCACAAATCACCGCTTTCATCAAACCATTCACTCCTTTTAATCTCCATAGGCATCTCAAACCTGACCCGTGTTTTATTTTGCTCGTCAGACATGAAAGTTAGTTGAAATTGTTCTTCATAAACAGCAGATAATTTATTATATACCATTGACAATCCGTGCGCGGCACCACTTTTAATCCGTTTGTTAATGGAAGCCGTTTCCGATTCACCCAATATTCTTCCCGAATTATACACCACGATAACAAGCTCATTTTTTTCCCGGAATGCCTCTATCCTGATATGCTTATTCCTGAATCCGGAAAACCCATGGGTAAAAGCATTTTCAACAACAGGCTGCAGAAAATTAAATGGCACAATACATTCTTCCAGATTTCCAACAATGTCATATTCCACCACAAGTTCATTATAACGTAATTTTTGCAACTTCAGATAAGCTTCCACATAGGAAAGCTCCTTTCCAAAAGTAACAAGACTTTGTTCCCGGCACAGTGTATAATGAAACATCTTCGATAAATTTATAATCGACTCATAAAGCGGAAGCTGTCCGCTCTGCAATGCCATAGCCGCCATGCTGTTTAACGTGTTAAAAAGAAAATGATTGTTGATTTTCAGATCAGTCATTCGATATTCTGCCATCTTTAAATCTTTCGCCAGTATTCTCTGTCTTTCCTCGGCAGAAACAATTTGAAAATTTTTCTGTTTCATGTATTTCTGATATTGTTCAAAGTCACAGTAATTCTCAATCGCATCCGCAATTTTATGGAGAAGATTTAAAATTCCCACTGCCGTACTGTTGGGCGTATCATACACATTTTCATCCATTTTCGTACCATTGTCAGACTGCCAGATATGTCCTCCCTGTATTTTTCCAAGAAATACACCCCGGTACTGCAGCAGAATACTGAACACCTTCATCCCATACGGACATGTAAATGTCTGTTCACTCTGGGATTGGTCCACACTTCCAAAATACATGCATTCTCTGTGTCCTCCGCCACTTTCCGGTTTGCATTTCTTCTTGCAGAAATCAGGAAAAGTGTCCCCTGAGCATATCAGATTGTTTTTTCGATCATATATGGAATAAGGATACCCCAAAGCCTCCAGAAACTGTGTCCGAATCGCTTCCACAGCCCTGAACAGCAGCTGCTCCGCATCCTCACCTGGTATCAATTCGTCTTTTTCCGGCCCGGGCCAGTCAGTATTGATCAAATCAAAAACAGACCCGCCCGCTGATGAGATTAAAAGATGAATAAAAGGAACGCTCCCGACATTATATACCTCATGCACCACTCCCACAGGCCAGTGAAAAAGCCGCCCTGGCTTTAGCTGTGTCACTTCTCCGTCGATATAGGAAACAGCCTCTCCCTGAATGATATAATTTACCTGTTCATCATAATGCCTGTGAGGAGGATGGTGCGTTCCGAGATCCATGGTCACAATTCCGACATGCAGCCTTTTTCGCTGCATGTCCTGCCCGTTATTTTCCATCCATTCTATATTTCCCCAGTCAGTTTTCTGCAGGCTCATTTTCACACTCCTTCGAAAATCTTTTCATGAGTATACCACATCATTCCGGCTCCATCCCACAACGTTTATGCCTTTTATAATATTTCCGTTAATTTTTTCAGAACGGCTTCCGCAAATTGTCTGTGCCCATCCTCCGAAAAGTGGCATCCGTCATTCTGAAATGAAGAAACGCATTGGTCCGCATCCATAAATTCCACATGATAACGCAAGGCAATCTCCGAGAATATTTCCGATAACATGCCGGACTTCTCTATCGACGTCCGGTCCAGCTCACAATCATCAAATTCCGTCTCTCTCAGCGATGCCGGCGAGATCAGCAAAACTTTACTCTCCGATTTATACCACCGCAAAAAGCTTTGCACTTTTTTCAGCATCTGTTCCATGCTCAGGCCGATCTCTCCCGGCGAGAGATGATATCTGCATTTCGTATCATTTGTCCCAAGCATAATCAGTATGCAGTCCAGAGGATGATGAGACATCAGACACGGTTCAATCAGTCTCAAACCATTTCGATATGGCTGAATATCATCTTCCATGGCAATCGTGCGGCCGCAAAGCCCTTCCTCTATAACCTTCCATTTCCCTTCCGTCATTTTTGCAAGCCGTCCCGTCCATCGCACATCAGGCGAAAATCTGTTTAGAACAGAACCCTGGTATCCCCATGTGTTAGAATCTCCGTAACACAGTATTTGCTTCATTTTCTTCCTCCTCGTCGTAATGTGCTTTTTAAGAAAAACTGTCAGCGTATTCTACCGACAGTTTTTCTTAGTCAATGATCCGGATGATACCAAAACCGATCAGCCGTGAAACGAATCATTCCAGGTTTCCCCCACATTCAGAATACCCAGCTTTTTCGGATCAAATACCGGCTCCTCTATGTTTTCTTTTTTCTGACGATCATAATCCTTAAAAATTTTCACAGACTGATTTCCAAGAATTATCAGTGCAACCACGTTTAGCCAGGCCATCAGAGCGTTTCCAATATCTCCCATTGTCCAAATCGTCTGTGCCGATAATATCGTTCCGACAAATACGGAAATGATAAAAAAAATCTGCACAATTCGGACAGCCTTACGATTACTTCCAAACAGATATTTCACATTGCTTTCGGTGTATAAATAATATGCCGTCAATGCCACAAAAGCAAAACATAAAATCGACATTGCCACAAATATTTCTCCAAATCCGGGAAAAACCGTATTGATCGCTTCACTCACAAATTTATTGCCATATGTTTTTCCCGGCAGTCCTTCATATATTAAACCACCGTTTTCTCCCTGCACATTATAACATCCTGTCATCAGCATCATAATCGCAGATGTCGTACATACAAAAATAGTTCCGATATAAACGCTGAGTCCTGCCACAAGTCCCTGTTTTGCCGGATGGGATACCTCTGCAGATGCGGATGTAATCGCAGAAGTTCCTATGCCCACTTCATTCGCATATACACCTCTTTTAATACCCCAGCTGATCGCAGAACCGGCAATCGCGCCGAACATGGCATCGGTGGATAATGCACTCTTTACGATCAGTGACAGTACCGACGGCAGCTGCCCGATATTAAAAATGATAATAATCAGGGCCATAATCACATAAGCGCATCCCATAATCGGGGATAATCTCTGCGCCACATTGCCGATACGTTTCAAACCGCCTATAATCGTCAGTGCAAGAACAGCAGTAAACAAAACGCTGTATATCATTATCTTTCCGCCTAATGCATCCTGTACGCCATGAACGATATTAAACGATTGCACGCATGGCATTAAGAACGTTACGGAAACAACAGTAATAACCGCAAATGCCGTCGCAAAAATTTTTCCTGTCTTTTTATTTTTCATCCCGCCCTCCATATAATATGCGGGACCGCCTCTGTATTCTCCGTCTACCACTCTTTTGAATGTCTGGGCCAGAGTCGCTTCTGTCTGAGCAATGGAGGTTCCGAAAAACGCAAGTACCCAAAGCCAAAAAATTGCTCCCGGACCGCCGAAATAAATCCCTGTCGCCATACCTGCGATATTGCCGACACCCACGCTCCTGGCCGCCGTAAATATAAAGGACTGTATCGAGGACATTCCTTTCTCACTGGCCCCGCTTGAGCCGGTCAATCGAATCATCTCTTTTAAACAGCGTATCTGAGGAAATCTCATTCGCATGGAAAAATAAACGCCTGCGCCCAATACCAAAATCACAAGAGGCATACTCCATAAAATATTGTTTATTAATTCTAAAATCTCACCCATCTCAGTTTCCCCCGGTCTCTTTCGTTATTTTATAAAAACAGCCGGAAACAGACGCATCCATTTCCGGCTGTTTTCATTATATGCAGCTATTTATGTTTTCTGTTTTCCCGTACTTTCACTCATTTTTCATTCAATCATTTGCCGTCCATGCTTAAATGAAATAGTCCTCATAAATTTTTTCATAAAGAGGGAATTTCGAAATCAATTCGGACGCTTTCTTTTTACAGGCATCCAAAACAGTATGATCGTCGATATTTTCAGCCACCTGATCCATAATCTGCGCAATCACCTCAATATCTTCCTCATGAAATCCTCTCTGTGCGGTAGAAGTTAAACCGATACGTACGCCACTGGTCAGATTAGGAGAAGCCGTATCACCGGGAATCATATTTTTATTTAATGTAATTCCCACATATTCCAGCGCATCCTGAAACTGCTTGCCCGTAATTCCCCTTGGACGCAAATCCAGTAAAACAATATGATTTTCGGTTCCGCCGGATACGATGCGGAATCCTTTTTCCGACAGCGATCTGGCAAGATACTTGGCATTTGCAACGACGCGGCCCATTATTTCACGAAATTCCAAAGACGCCGCATATTTGAAGGTATAAGCTTTCGCCGCCATTGTCTGCAGATGAATGGAACTGACTGTTCCCGGGAATACGGCCGAATCAAGTTTTTTTGCATATTCTTCTTTGCATAGAATAAAACCTCCGCGGGGTCCACATAATGTTTTTGCCATAGATGAAGATACAAAGTCCGCGTAGGGAACGGGAGACGGAATCACTTTCGCCGCAACCAATCCGGAAATATGCGCCATATCCACCATCAGCTTAGCATTCGCTTCCTTAGCAATATCGGCAATACGTTCATAATCAATCAGCTGCGGATATGCGCTTCCACCTGCGATAATCAGTTTCGGATGTACTTCTTTCGCCTTTGCCGCCAATCCCTCATAATCAATCTGCTCTGTCTCATGATCCAAAGCATAGTGCTCAAAACGGAAAAATTTTGACATAAAGTTCGCCGGTGACCCATGCGTCAGATGTCCTCCGTCATCCAGACTCATACTGAGAATGGTATCCCCCGGATTCATCAGTCCCATACGCATCATACATGCATATACGCCATAGTTTGCACTGGAACCGGAATAAGGCTGAATATTGATGTGTTCCGCCTCATAGAGTTTTTTACCCCGTTCAACTGCAAGAAGTTCCATCTTATCCGCATACTGAGAACCCGCCTGAAAACGTTTGCCAGGATACCCCTCTGTCGTCTTGTTGTTAAATACGCATCCGGCCAGCTCCAGACATTCTACCGGCGCCGTACTTTCCGATGCAATCATTTCGATGTTTCCCTGCTGACGTCTGTACTCCTCCTGTACAATCTCATAAAGCTCCGGGTCATTCTGTTTTGTTGCTTTCATTCATCGTGCCTCCTTTGGTTTATTTTAGATTTTCCATTTCTTTTTATATCTATTATTCTCCCAAAAACAGGCCCTTTGATCTATTATCTATTTTGTTCTTTTATATACCATTTCTGTGAATTTTATTTTTGATGGAATCCTCTGTCCTTGTGACAAAAATATAAGATAAGCATAAATGAAATGAAAATTAAGAAATGAATTGCAGACTAAAACAAAACCCCGGAACTGCCGGTCAGACAGGCATTCCGAGGTTGTTTCATCTTTATATCCTTTTTTATTCCCGATCCAGCACTAGCCGGGCCGCGCCGTACATCCCCGCATCGTTGCCCAGGGTGGCCAGGCCGACTTTTGCCCTGCCTTTCCCCATTACGGTAAAAGTCTCATAGTACTCCTCTATGATATCCAGCAGAAACTGTCCCGCCTTTGACACACCGCCGCCGATGACAAAAATCTCCGGGTCCGTGATATGGCTGATATAGTGCATGGCCAGAGCCAGATAACGCATACTGGTGCGGACGGCCGAAAGGGCCAGAACATCCCCTGCTTTTGCGGCATCCAGAACGGCTTTGCAGCTAAAAGCGGCATCTCCCTTCCGAAGAACCGACGGCTCGTCCGAAGCTTCCAGCATCTGCCGGGCCACCCTTACGATGCCGGTAGCGGAGGCGTACTGTTCCAGACAGCCATGGTTGCCGCAGTTGCAGGAATCCGGTTCGTCAAAATTCACCAGAATATGACCGATTTCGCCGCCCATGCCGCGGAAACCTGCCACAACGCTTTCGTTCACCACAACGCCGCCGCCTACGCCCGTACCAAGGGTAAACAGCATAATACTCTTATGTCCTTTGCCGCCGCCCTGCCACATCTCGCCCAGAGCCGCCACATTGGCGTCATTTCCTGCTTTCACATACATGCCGTTCAGCAGTCTGCTCAGTTCCTTCTCCGGATTCGTCTCCTGCTTCCAGCCCAGATTGACACAGACCGCCACATTGCCGTCAGGCGTTACGGGGCCGGGCACGCCGATGCCGGCCCCCAGAATGTCCTCCGTTCCGATTCCATGCCTGTCCAGATATTCCAGAACGGAGGCGGCGATATCCGGCAGGATATGCGCTCCGTTTTCTTCCTTCCGGGTAGGAATCTCCCATTTATCCAGAATCACGCCTTCCGGGGACAGCAGGCCGATCTTCGCTGTGGTACCGCCCACGTCGATACCGATGCACTGTTTCGCCATATCACACAGCCTCTCTCACTTTTATTTCCGCTTATGCCATATCGGCTTTCCGACCCATTCTCATCTACAGCGGTCAGATCGGCCGCACGGCATACTTCCATTGATTTTTTATTCTTCTCCATACCCTTCCGGGTTATTTTTCTGCCATCTCCAGGAATCCTCGCACATTTTATCCAGATCCCGCTGCGCCTTCCAGCCCAGTTCCTCTCCCGCTTTGGAAGGGTCCGCATAGCAGGTGGGCACGTCGCCGGGACGGCGGGGCTGAATCTCGTAAGGGATCTCCATTTCCGCCGCTTTGCCGAAAGCATGAACGATATCCAGTACGCTGTAGCCGGTTCCGGTACCCAGGTTGTAGGTGAAAACGCCGCCGTTTTCCTTGTCCATTTTCTCAATGGCCTTCACATGGCCCACTGCCAGATCGGTCACATGGATATAATCCCGCACGCCGGTTCCGTCAGGTGTGTCATAATCGTTTCCGAACACACGCAGGAAAGGCAGCTTGCCGATGGCCACCTGGGTAATATAGGGCATCAGGTTATTGGGAATACCTTTGGGGTTTTCTCCGATCCGGCCGCTCTCATGGGCGCCGATGGGATTGAAGTAGCGCAGCAGCACCACATTCCATTCAGGGTCCGCAAAAGACATATCCCGGAGAATGTCCTCAATCATCAGTTTGGTTCTGCCATAAGGATTGGTAACGGACAGAGGGAAATCCTCTTTGATGGGCACGGTCGCCGGATTTCCGTATACGGTGGCGGAAGAACTGAACACCAGCTTTTTCACACCATGATTCCGCATCACGTCGCAGAGAACCAGGGTTCCCGAAATATTATTGTAGTAATACTCCCAGGGCTTGCTCACCGATTCGCCCACCGCCTTAAAACCTGCGAAATGAATAACGGAATCAATCTGCTGTGCGCCGAACACACGCTCCAGCCGGCTTCTGTCCAGAATATCCACTTCGTAAAAAGTCAGCTTCTTTCCGGTGATTTCTTCCACCCGTCTCAGAGATTCCTGGGAGGAATTGGAAAGATTGTCCACTACCACTACTTCGCAGCCTGCATTTAACAGCTCCACACAGGTATGGCTGCCGATATAGCCGGCGCCGCCAGTCACTAAAATTGCCATAATATACTCCTTTGAATTAAGTTCCGCAACTACCCTCCCAGGCCCCCCTTACTCTGGAAAAATTTCCAGCCGCTTTGCGTCTGCAAATCTTTCTGGGGGCCTGTACGGTCCGTTGCTGTTTGAAGTGAGTTCCGCAACTGCCCTTCCGGGTCCGCTGCTGTTTATCTGCGTTCCGAATATCTGTATATTCACAGGCAGGGCGGCCGGAATACAGCCCCCCTGTCAGATTATTTTTTCAATTTTTTGTCAGTTTGTCAATACTTTTTAAAGATATTTTTTTAAAATTTCCGCTTTATCCGTCCGCTCCCAGGACAGATCCAGGTCGTCGCGGCCGAAATGGCCGTAAGCCGCCGTCTGCTTGTAAATGGGACGGCGCAGATCCAGCATCTTGATAATGCCGGCAGGGCGCAGGTCAAAGTTTTCTCTGACGATCTCCACCAGCTTTTCATCGGACAGCTTCCCTGTGCCGAAGGTGTCGATCATGACTGACGTCGGCTGTGCCACGCCGATGGCGTAGGAAAGCTGAATTTCGCATTTGTCCGCCAGTCCGGCTGCCACGATGTTTTTCGCCACATAACGGGCCGCATAGGCTGCGGAGCGGTCTACCTTGGTGCAGTCCTTTCCGGAGAATGCGCCGCCGCCGTGACGGGCATAGCCGCCGTAGGTGTCTACGATAATTTTCCGGCCGGTCAGTCCGCTGTCGCCGTGAGGACCGCCGATTACGAATCTGCCGGTAGGATTAATAAAGAACTTGGTGTTCTCATCCACCATATGAACGGGCAGCACCGGCTCAAACACATATTTTTTGATATCCTCGTGGATCTGCTCCTGGGTCACGTCTTCGCTGTGCTGAGTGGACAGCACCACCGCATCCAGACGTACCGGTCTGCCGGCCTCGTCATATTCCACCGTTACCTGCGTTTTCCCATCCGGGCGCAAATAATTCAACGTTCCGTTTTTTCTTACCTCCGTCAGCTTTCTGGCCAGCTTATGTGCCAGGGCGATGGGATAAGGCATCAGCTCCGGCGTCTCATTGGTGGCATAGCCGAACATCATGCCCTGATCGCCTGCGCCGATGGCTTCAAGCTGCTCGTCGCTCATCTGGTTTTCACGGGCTTCCAGCGCTTTGTCCACGCCCATGGCGATATCGGAGGACTGCTCATCCAGCGCCACCACCACGCCGCAGGTATTGGCGTCAAAGCCATATTTCGCTCTGGTATAGCCGATCTCGGCCACGGTTTCCCGTACCAGTTTCTGAATATCCACATAAGCTTTCGTGGTAATCTCTCCCATCACCATCACAATACCGGTGGTGCAGCAGGTTTCGCAGGCCACCCGGCTCATGGGGTCTTTGGCCATCAATGCGTCCAGGATCGCATCTGAGATCGCATCGCAGATTTTGTCAGGATGTCCTTCGGTTACTGATTCTGAGGTAAATAAACGTCTTTCCATAATTTTCCTTTCTTTAATTGAGTTCCGCAACTTCCCTCCCAGCCCCCTGACTCTGAGAGAATTTCCGGCCGCTTTCGCGTCCGTAAATCCTCTCGGGGCCTGTCCGGTCCGTTGCTGTTTTGATTGAGTTCCGCAACTTCCCTCCCCGGCCCCCTGACTCTGAGAGAATTTCCGGCCGCTTTCGCGTCCGTAAATCCTCTCGGGGCCTGTCCGGTTCGCTGCCTCTGGTTATCGGCCCAGCTCCCGGTTCAGCATACGGAGACTTTTGATACAGCCGCCCTCCCGGCCGTCCATATCGTAGAGCATACCGTTCTGAACATGAGCATATACCTTTAAGTTATCTATATAGACTGTCCCACCGCTTTGGATGGTCAGAGTATAGTCTTTCGTATTGGAAAAATCAAGCTGCCAGCTTACGTTCTGCCCCGGCTTGCAGGAAACCGTAACCGGTTCCTCCTGCCCCAGCGTCACTGTCAGGGTAGTCTCCGACTCGCAGGAATACTGTCCGGTCACATAGATCCTTTCTTCCCCGGTATCGGTCTTTCTGCCCGGCGGGATATTCTGCCGGATCAGCGCCCCGGCTTCAAGCCTTGCCTGCATGGAGCCGTTTTCTTTTGCCGCCCTGACTTCCCCTTCCGCCTCCCAGCCCGCAAGGCCAAGGGCAAACTGCGGATTGTACAGCAGATCCACTCCGTAATCCTGATAGGTCCACACGCCATAGCCCATGGTTTTTTCCGCCAGTATTGGATGGACGCGCTCCAAATAATCATTGAGCTGATCTTCCCTGATCTGGGCATTGTTTTCATACCCCGGCGTATTGTCCGCATAGAGGAACTGATCAATATACACGTCTTTTCCCTGATTCTTCTCCAGAAGCCCGCTCAGGATAGTCCCGGTCATCGCCATGGCTTCCTCACAGCTCACCCGCTCTCCCTGATTGGCAAACCCCATGGGAATACCGTACATCACCGCAGTATAATCGGCTGTCTGACAGCCATAAGTAGCCTCATGGCCGTAATAATAGGAATTTCCCTTCCGATCCGCCGCCAGGTCCGCATCTAGCCGCACCTCCATGGACAGATTCGGAAACACATTCTGGGATTCCGCCAGCAGCCGGTTCAGATAGTCGTCATAAAAATCAAAAAACAATTTCAGCGCCGGGCTTTCCTGTGAGGGAAACCAGACCTGGGAATAGTCCGTGAAATTCTCTCCATACCATTCATTCACCTGTTCCAGCGGATACCGTTCTTCCAGATAGCGGTGATAGCCGATAAACGCTCCTTCTTCTGCCCCCAGCTTTTCAGCCCCCAGTGCCTTGGCCGTGTAAGTATAATTCCAAAAATCCTCCCAGCACAGAAAGCCCCCCAGAAAGCAGTCATAAGCCGAAGCGATCCGGTAAACCTGGTCCAGATAGGAAAGCCAGGCATCCTCGTAAGCCGGATCTCCCATCAGGCTATAATAACGGGGAAGAACGCTGTCCGCCTCATAATAGTCCCAGGTGTAACCCATCCGCAGCATAACGCCCAGATTCCTTTCCCCCGCCTTTTCCAGCACCAGCCGCAACTGATCCGCCGCATAATCATTCAGTTGTCCTCCCCGGATCTCCGGCTGAAACTCCCGCCAGGGAAGCACCAGAATAATGCTGTTAAACCCGTCGGCCGCGATCCGGTCAAGCTGTTGGTCAATCCGGTCCAGTTCACAGTTCCAGAAATTCACCGCCCATCCGTCTCCAAAATAATGGGCGGATTTCAGATAATCCTGATGAAGCACGGGCACCTGCTCCAAAGGCGGCGCGGACACCGGCAGTCCGGAACGGCAGCCCGCGCAGAGAATGATAAGCGCCGATATGCAGATTATAAATTTTCTCAGTTTTCTCATAACCATTTTCACCCGAATCCTCATAGGGAAGTTCGCAGGACTTTCCTATGATACAAAAAGGAGCCCGCAAAAGCGGACTCGTTCTATCGGGAATCCACCTTATTGTTCGATCACTCGCTCAGGTAGGCACCTTCCTGACATCAGGGGTTGCCGTGACTTCACAGATCCTATGTATCTCCATCACTCTGAATAAGGGAATATCTTACTCTGTATTAGATTGTTCAGGCGGCACACCGTCTCTGCGGCGCCCCGCTTTCTTCTGTGGCTGACGTCACTCCGGTCCCGCAGCTCAGCCCACGCGCAGCTTAAACTTCTGGACGCCTCTTTCATCAGTCACCTGTTCTATCATAGCACCAAGACTCTGTAATTTCAAGTCAAAATTTTCATAGCCCCGCTGAATATATTCAATATCATCCACAACCGTATAGTCGTCGGCTGCCAGTCCGGCGATCACCAGTGCGGCGCCGGCCCGCAGATCAGGCGCGCTGACATGAGCGCCGTTAAAACACCTGATCCCGTCAATCACCGCCACATTGCCCTCCACTTTGATCGAAGCGCCCATGCGGCTTAACTCATCCACATATTTAAACCGATTCTCAAAAATACTTTCCGTCACAATACTGGTCCCCTCCGCCAGTGCAAGCGCCACCGCCATCTGGGGCTGCATATCCGTGGGAAATCCCGGATAGGGAAGGGTCTTTACCTGAGTGTGCCGCATACGGGGCTTTCCCACCACCCGCAGGGCATCGTCAAACTCCACCACCTCGCATCCCATCTCCAGAAGTTTTGCGCTGATGGCTTCCAGATGTTTGGGAATCACGTTCCGCACCATCACATCCCCTTTTGTCACGGCGGCCGCCATCATAAAAGTACCCGCCTCGATCTGATCGGGAATAATAAAATACTCCGTGCCGTGGAGGCGCTCCACGCCGTTAATCCGGATTACGTCGGTGCCGGCGCCCTTGATATTCGCCCCCATGCTGTTCAGCATATTGGCCACGTCCACCACATGGGGCTCCTTGGCCACATTCTCAATAATTGTGCGTCCCTCCGCAAGAACGGCAGCCAGCATAATATTAATGGTGGCGCCCACGGAGATCACATCGAGGAAAATATGATTGCCTCTTAACTTATTGGCTCTGACTGCCACAGCGCCCTTTTCAATATGATTCACGCCTCCCAGCGCAGTAAACCCTTTCAGATGCTGGTCGATGGGCCTGGTACCGATATTGCAGCCTCCCGGCAGCGCCACCAGCGCCTCTTTATACTTGCCCAAAAGTGCGCCCAGCAGATAATAGGATGCACGGATCCGCCGGATGGATTCATACTGCACGCTCACGGTATTGATGGTCCTTCCAATAATCCGTACGCTGTGCTCATTGATCCGCTCTACGATGCCGCCGATTCCTTTGATCGCGTCCAGCATCACGTTGGTATCCCTGACATTGGGGAGGTTCCCGATCGTCACGGGTTCATCCGTCATGATCGCGGCGGCCAAAATACCCAATGCTGCATTTTTCGCTCCGCCGATAGACACGTCGCCCACTAACGGATTGCCGCCTTTCATAATATACTGAATCATAAGTTCCTCTTTCTTCCTGACGCAGCGGGCCCAAAGCCCCTGTCTATTATGGCAAATGTGTAAAACACATCAAATTTCCGAAATTCTGATAACCCTTTTTCTATCTGATTATATCATAAGATTCCTTTTTGTAAAATCCTTTTTTCCGTGCAGCCATTTCAGCGGTCACGGAATGTATCCGATGAAAACATTTCCGTTCCCCTCAAAATACCGGGCTGCGTCGTCAATTTCCATAGAGGTCTCCTCCCCCGTGACAGGGCTGTGCAGATACAGATCCTGATAGCCGTAGCCCGTAATCAGCACCGCTCCCTGATCCTGGGTACGGGCAATAATCGGATAGCCAAAGGAAAGGTAATAATAAAGCACCTGTTCCAGCCCGCAGCCGGTCAGATCGTGGCCGTTGCCCGGCATCTTTTCTCCCAGAATATCCGCCGGTTCTCTGCCCTCATCCAACAGCTCGGCCGCATTGACCGTCTCCCCCGCCATCTTTACCATCGTTTCCAGGCAGGCCGCCAGACTGTCCTCTCTTGAATGGGCGGCCACGGCGGGTACCGTAATCCTCCGGCCATTCTGCGCAAGGTAGCCTCTCCGAAGCACATAATTCCCGTCTCCGTACACGACCGTCCCTACGTCGTCATATGTCAACTGAATCGCCTCCGCTGCCGTGCCGCAGATTTTCTGCAGCTTTCCGTAGGAAAAAGCATAGTAATTGGTATCTTTTTCCTGGCTGCCCTTCTGCCCCTGCAGACTGATCTCATTGGTTCCGGCAATGATACCGGAAGGGCTGGTCACCGTCATCTCCCGCACATCGGCGCTGCCTCCCAGATTTTTCGAGACGGCATATACGGTCCTCCTGAATTCGGAATTATTCGCCATCAGCACCTGGGAGGTATCCTCCTCCCTTGTAGCGTTCTGAATCAGCGCGTCCTCCTGAATTTCCCGGTACTCTCCGCCGGTCATCTTTTGCATCCGATACAGTTTGATGCTGCCAGGCTCCACGCCTACGCCGGAAATGTAAACACCGCTCTTTTCATATCTGGTTTCCGGTTCGGGCGTCTGGCCGTAAACCTCCAGGGCATACATCGGAAACAGCTCCGATGTCAGTCCCTCCGCCGCATCCACGTCCGTTTCCCTCGCAATACCGCAGATCAGATCTTTTTCGATAAAATCCAGCGCCCGGATGCACTCTCCCTCTTTCGCCTGAATCGTATACTGTTCTACCGTATCCAGGTTCAGCACGTGAATCTGTGTCCCATGCCGGATATCTTTTCCGTCCTGCCATGCGATCACACTGCTGTCGCCGCTGATGGCCATGCCGTCTTCCTTTACCTGTTCTACCACTATGACAAACTCATCGCCCTCAAAATCAATGGCATAAATACTGCTGCCGAACATCAGATAAAACAGCCCGGACCGGCTCAGATAGGACAGCGTCCCCACTTCTTCTTTCAGCACCTGATAGGGCATGTCAGAAGGCAGATAAAAGATCTCCGACAGTTCATTGGCCGTCCGGTTATATTCATAAAAAGACATGCCCACACAGCCCTCATGAACGCCGTTATTCATATATCCATAGACGAAAAAATGAATATTCCCCTCATTGTCCGCTTCAACGATCTGAATTTCATGTTCCCGCAGACTGTTCCGGATATCCTGCTCCCCTTCCCACTCAAAGCTGAATACCCTGACCAGTTCTCCGGTCTGACCATGACAACTCCAGAGCTGCCCGTTCACCGCAAATACGGTCCACTGGCCGTCGTCGCTTTTCAGCGCCTGAATCCCCTCCGCCTCCTGGATCCCCAGATCAATGGACCGATCCGACACCGACAGATGCGCCGGATCAAAGATCTGATTCATGGTCCGCTGAAACGTCAGCACGTACCACTGGGCCTCCGACCATTGGACACAGTAAAATTCTTCTATGCGGTAAAGATCGGTCTGATTCTCTCTGTCCGGATTCTCCGCCTCCGCCAGATAGGACATGGTAAAAGAACCGATTGTCTCATTCATATCCTTGATGGAAATTTCCGGCTCCGTCGCCTGCCGGGGACTTAAGTCTCCCCAGGTAATCTGAGAGAAGGTGGAATGCAGCGTGACATTCGCCAGAGTCGTCCGGTCCGCCGTGGTCTGCTTCATATAAATCACCAGTTCCTCCGACAGCGCTGGATCAAAGGTTTTGTCATGAAAATCCTTTACGAAGTCCATCATCTCCCTGGTGTGGAACTCTTCCGCCAGGGTAATCCGGGTATAATAATAAACGGCCGGTTTGGACTCTGTCGATAAAATCAGCGTCAGAAGATATTCCTTTTCCGGCTCCAGCAGGTTCTGAATCGGCAGCCGGGCCGTTACCCGGTCCTCTGCCGCATCCCATTCTTTCAACTGCGTTTCTTCCACCAGGCGCTGCGTATCCAAGCTGCGGATCTCATAAGAAATATTGATGATTTCCTCACCGCAGTTTTCCGCCATAACCGTCAGCGTCCGATCCTCCGGCAGCGGCGTAACCGTATCTCTGGTGTACCGGGCCTGCATCCGTGTCTGATAACCGTGCAGGGCATTCACCTGCTCTCCTTCCACTTCCATATAAACCACAGGAAGCGACGGCCGCAGAGACGGCGCATAAATCTTGTCCTCCCCTTCCTCTCTGCGCATAAAAAAAACCACGCCCGCAACGGTGAAACAGAACACAAAAAACAGGATCAGTATCCTTTTAAACACTTGATTGGTATGCTTCATAAACGACTGCTTTCTATTTTACGATCAGATAAATATGCTTTCAAGTTGATTGCCATACCTGCGTATCAAATGCTTTTCAGATATATACATATGCCGCAAAATCAGCCAAAATACGCCGCATGCGCATTCCGCCGGATATTCCGCAACGCAAATATAGCCATGGCAGCCCGCTGCCATGACTATATTGTAAAGGCTGAAAGATAAAACTACAACCCATTTTTTTTTACAATTTTATAACATGCCCCGTTTCTGACGCCGCCTTCTTACAACCTCATGATACAGCAGAATTTCCGCCATATCCTTTGCCGCTCCGCAGTCAACATCACCGAAATATCCGTTCTTCCCAAACAGGGTTTCATCCTCCCCTGCATTTCGAAGCACCAGATCTCTTAAGCGCAGCATTGCAATGCGGTCCGGAATCTCATCGTACATCGGCGAACCGTCATAATCAAAATGATCACAGATTCCGTCCACATACCGCTGCATGGCCTTTGCCTGACCGGGATACATCTGCTGAAAATATTCGATATCCTGTTCATTCTCCCAGTCATCATCCTGCTCCGGCATCCAAAGACGGGGGCGCATCGCTTCCCGGTAAGCCACATGCTCCGGCCATCCGGAGCCGGCGGCCTGCTGCATCTGATAATTTTCATAAACGCCAAACTCCGGCGGCAGAAAACCAGTTTCCTCCGGCCAAACCGACGCCGATTCACGAAACGTTCTGCCCGGCCAGGCAGACGGCTGGTAATACGGCGGATTTCTCCACATATTGTTCATAGACTGAAGCCTTTCATGGATTATATATCCAATATATGCGGCGCGGAAGAATCTGTGCGGTTTTCTGCTATTCGGTTTTTTCCGTTTCCGGCTCTGTCACGGCGATTCCAAGCTCATCAAGCTGCTTCTGCTCCACAATTCCCGGCGCTTCCGTCATCAGGCAGGAGGCATCCTTCACCTTCGGGAACGCGATCACCTCACGGATATTGTCCGCGCCTGTCATCAGCATTACCAGACGGTCCAGGCCATAGGCCAGTCCCGCATGAGGAGGCACACCGTACCGGAACGCATTCAGCAAAAATCCGAACTGGCTGTGGGCCTGTTCTTTGGTAAAGCCAAGGGCTTTAAACATCTGCTCCTGAATATCGCTCTGGTGAATTCTGACACTGCCGCCGCCGATCTCGCAGCCGTTCAGCACAATATCATAGGCCTTCGCCCGCACCGCCCCCGGATCGGACTCGATCAGGTGCAGGTCTTCTTCCATAGGCATGGTAAAAGGATGGTGCATAGCCACAAACCGGCCCTGTTCTTCCGAATATTCCAGCAGCGGGAATTCCGTGATCCACACAAACCGGAACTCCTGATTTCCTTCCAGCAGACCCAGATTCTTTGCCAGCTCCAGACGGAGATTTCCCAGAACGTCAAACACCACTTTATTCTTATCCGCCGCAAACACCAGCAGATCTCCCGGCTGCCCGTCCATCGCCTGAATCAGTGCCTGAAGTTCTTCCTCGGTCATAAATTTGGCAAAAGAGGATTTCAGGCTGCCATCAGGCTGAATCGCCATATAAGCCAGTCCCTTTGCGCCGAATCCCTTGGCGAATTCCACCAGAGCGTCGATCTTTTTTCTGGGCATCTGCCCCTGGCCCTTTACATTCAGCCCTCGGACAGAACCGCCGTTCTCCAGTGCCCCCGTAAATACGCCGAAGCCGCAGCTTTTTACCACCTCGGACACGTTATGAAGTTCCATACCGAACCGCAGATCCGGCTTATCGGACCCAAACCGGTCCATCGCTTCCGCATAGGGCATTCTCTGAATGGGCAGCGATACCTCCACGCCGCAGATTTCTTGAAACAGTTTTGCCAGAAGCCGTTCGTTTACGTCGATCACATCGTCGATATCCACAAAAGACAGCTCCATATCTATCTGGGTAAATTCCGGCTGGCGGTCCGCCCGCAGGTCCTCGTCCCGGAAGCAGCGGGCAATCTGGAAGTAACGGTCATAGCCGGAACACATCAGAAGCTGCTTAAACAACTGAGGGGACTGGGGCAGCGCATAGAAAGAACCGGGATGAATCCGGCTGGGCACCAGATAATCTCTGGCTCCCTCCGGCGTGCTCTTGGTCAGCATCGGCGTCTCGATTTCCAAAAATCCTTCCTCCGCCATAAAATTACGGGCCAGCATCGCCACTTCGCTCTTAGTCATCAGATTCCGCTGGATATCCGGACGGCGCAGATCAAGAAAACGGTATTTCAGCCGCAGTTCTTCCTTTGTGGCGCTGTTCTCCTCAATCGGGAAGGGCGGCGTCTGGGACTCTGACAAAATCCGCAGCGCAGTCACCCGAAGCTCAATATCTCCGGTAGCCAGGTTCTCATTAACCGCGCCGGAACGAGCTTCCACTTTTCCGGTTGCGGCAATGACAAACTCGCTTCGAAGCTCCCCTGCCTTCGCAAATCCTTCGCTTCCGATATCATTTTCGTCAAACACAAGCTGGAACAGCCCGGAACGGTCTCTCAGATCCACAAAAATCAGGCTTCCCAGATTTCTCCTTTTCTGTACCCATCCCATCACGGTGACAATCTCACCGATTATTTTGTTTGAGACTTCCGTACACCGGTGGGTACGGTGCAGCCCCTGCATAGATTCAGCCATAAATATTTCTCCTCCTAATATTAGTTCCGCTACAGTCCTCCCAAGCCCCCCTGACTCTGGAAGAATTTCCGGCCGCAAGCGTCCATAAATCCTTCCGGGGCTTGTACGGACTTCCGCTGTTTTAGTTCCGCTACAGTCCTCCCAAGCCCCCTGACTCTGGAAGAATTTCCGGCCGCAAGCGTCCATAAATCCTTCCGGGGCTTGTACGGACTTCCGCTGTTTTAGTTCCGCTACAGTCCTCCCAAGCCCCCTGACTCTGGAAGAATTTCCGGCCGCAAGCGTCCATAAATCCTTCCGGGGCTTGTACGGACTTTCGCTGTTTTAGTTCCGCTGCAGTCAGTATTTTACTTTTTAAAGAACTCCTTAAACTCCTGATAGCCTTCCTTTGTCAGTTGTTCTTTCTGGAACTTTTTATTTTTATTCATCATCACTACCAGAACCTGCGTCCCATTCGCCCGTTCTTCTCTGGCTTCCTTTAAAACCTGGCACAGCCTGTCCGCATCCATTCCTTTTTCTATCAGAAATGCCTTTTTCTCCGCCTGGAAAGGAACGGAAAAGCCTTTTTCCAATAAAATGGTAATAATCCGCTCAAAACCGATGGAAAAACCGCAGGCACAGGTCTCATTGCCTGTAAACCGGCCGATCATCTTGTCGTAACGGCCGCCGCCTGCCACGGAGCTGCCGAACTCCGGCATCTCGATCTCGAAAATCGTTCCCGTATAATAAGACATGCCCCGAACCAGAGTCGGATCAAAAACCATATCAAATTCCGCGGAGGCCGCAGCTTTCGCGCTGTCCATAATGGTTTTCAGCCCCTGTGCCGTCTGGCTGTCCAGACCGCCCTCCATCCGCCGGTCCAGCACGCCGATGGGGTCCGCCTCATCTCTGATCGACTGAAACAGGCCCAGATATTTTTCAACACAGTCCGCGGCAAAACCGCTGTCCAGCAATTCTTTTTCCACACCTTCCATGCCGATTTTATCCATTTTGTCCAAAATGATAAACACTTTGTCGTAAGCATCTTCCGGGAAGCCGCAGTAATCCGCCATGGCTTTCAGTACCGCCCGGTCATTGATTCTGACTTTAAACTGCCGGAATCCCAGCTTTCCAAGCAGGGTAGTCGTCGCCAGAATCAGTTCGATCTCCGCCAGATTCGTGGGGTCCCCCAGAATATCAATATCGCACTGGACAAACTGGCGGAAACGTCCCTTCTGAGGCCGTTCCGCCCTCCACACACTGCCTACCTGAAGGGCTTTAAACGGCGTGGGAAGCTGGCTGGAATTATTGGCGTAATACCGGGCCAGCGGGACGGTCAGATCATAGCGCAGACCGCTGTCCACCAGGTCCTGTTCCGACTGTGCTTCTTCCAGGTTCAGCTTTTCTCCCCGTTTCAGAATTTTAAAAATCAGCTTTTCATTGTCGCCTCCCTGCCTGCTGCACAGGTTTTCGATATGCTCCACACAGGGCGTCTCCATCGGCGTAAAGCCAAAGCCTTTATAAGTTTCCTTGATCAGTCCGATCACATAATCCCGCACCTGCATCTCGGCAGGAAGCATATCCTTCATGCCGGTCACGGGTTTCTTCGTCATGGCCATTTCGGCACCTCCGTTATCCATCTTAATAATATGTGTCACCGGCGCCTTTCGCCGGATATTTCATAATCGCCGGCAGATGTCTTTCAACCGCTTACTATTTTGCGGTCCGGTACGCTGCCGTTCTTATAACATGTCTTTCATTTTAATCCCATTTTGCATTTTTGCAACATTTTTCGCAAAAATCCCTCTGACTCCCCGCTTACCTGAGCAGGCGGGAAAGCCAGGAATTTTTCACGTCTATGGCCTTTTTCGGACACATTTCCTGACAGCAGTAGCAGCGGATGCATTTCACATAATCATAGACAGGGGGCTTGTTCCTGCCCTTTTTAAAGGCTACCGCCTTTCCCTCCACCGGGCAGCTTTCCACACAGATTCCGCAGCGAATACACCGTTCCGGATGAATCTGAGGGCGCTGCTGAAACGGCTTCATTACGCGGCGCAAAAGCTTCCATTCTTCCCGCTCGGAAGCCGGATTTCTGTCCACCGAAAAATCCGGATGCCCCCACCTGCTCACCAGTTCTTCTATCGTAAGCTCTCTGACAGGGAGGTCCTCGTCGCCGGATGCGCTTCTGTCAACGGTCAGCAGTTTTATCCGCGACTCCTCCATCGTGCCGATTCCGTACTGCCGGCCGCAGAAATTAGTGGGAACCAGAGACGGCTCCAGATGAATCAGGCGGCAGAAAACTGTATCCAGCGCCACCGGATCCTCCGAAAACAGCAAAAGGCCCATGGAAACCGGGGTTCCCGAAGAAGGGCCGTTCCCTTCCATCGCCACAATCCCGTCCATAATATGAAGCCGCGGCTTCACCGCCCCATGCAGATCACAGAGCATAGAAGCAAAATGCGTGGCCGACGGATACACCGCATGGCCGGCAGCTTTATGGGTGCCGTGAATACAGCCGTACATATTTTTCACCGCACCGGTAATCCGCTCCAGCGCATGGGTTTTCATTTTACAGATATTAATAATTGCGTCTGCTTCCGTAACCGCCCTGCTGACCGTAAATTCTTTTGCCGTTTTTCCCTCCGGGTATTTCAGCACCGTATGCTCCGTAAAATTGCCCGGCACAATTCCCAGTTCCTCCGCCGCCTGCCGCAAACCGGAAACCCGGGCCGTATCCTGAAATGACTGCATGGCCGGGGAATCTCCGTAACGGATCTCTTTACAGCCGTATTCTTTCAGACATCTGCCCACTGCGGAAAATACCGACGGATGGGTGGTAATCACCTGATCGGGATCGGCTTTTTTCAGCAGATTCGGTTTCAGCAGTACTTTTTCCTCCCGTCCGACGATTCCCTCAAGCCCTCCCAAACAGCGAAACCCGTCCCGGACAGCCTGCTCTGTCATGGCCCGGTCATAGGAAGCACAGGGGATAACGGCTACTTTGCTGATTGTTACCATCCAAAAATCCTTTCTTAACTATTCATTTCACGCTCTGGTTCCGGTCCGCCCTGCCGCTTTTTTCTGCTCCTCCATTTGTCTGCCAGAGCGGCCAGGTAACAGCTTCCGTCCACGGTCATCACCGCCAGCAGCGGCGTGATACTGACCAGATACCGGGGCCTTGTCTCCCACAGGAAGAAAAACAACATAAATCCCAGCACCACCAGACGAATCAGCGCCATACTGTCCACCTTTCTGCTTCCGACACCCTTCCATATGGAAAAAAGCACAAACAACAGCATAGCGATATGAAACCCTGACGTCCATCTCACCAGTTGCTGAAAATGACTGCCGTCCTGCAGCACATAATCATGAAGCCAGGAATCATACAGCGGATCCCTTTTTAGTTTCTCATAAGTAAAATACAGGCCGTCTCCCCAGGTAACCTTGGCACCTTTATTCATAAAATGCCTGAACATTCCGGTAAAGCCTCTTTCCCTGATACGGTTCTGAAACATCTGCGTACAGACCTGGGTTCTCTGGGCGATCGTATCCGTATTCGTAGCCAGGACCTGATCCTGCGCCGACCAGTTTCCGTCCCCCCCGGCGCCCATCATCAGCCACTGCACCACGGGAAATTCAAATTTCTCTCTCTCCGTATAGTCAATGATATGACTGGCCGGCAGCCACATTTTCCAGATCAGAAAAACAACCGCAAAACCGGCCGCAAAAAATCCCAGGCGAATCGAACCCTTTTTCCTTCGGTCTTTCCGCCCCTCTTCCTGCCCTGCCAGCCCCATCAGCATATGCATCACAATGGCAATGGCAAACACCACAAGGCTTCCTTTCAGCAGATAACCGGCCACACATACCATTCCCAGCAGCAGATAACCCCAAAGTGCCTTTTTTCCCGCGTCTTCTCTCCGCCTCATCCATTCATACAGCCAGACGGCGCCCGCCGCAAACGGCAGCGACAGCGTATCCGTATAAAAAATCGGAACAAAAAGATAATAAGGCGACAGCAAAAAACAAATCATGGCCCCATAAAATGCTTTCCGCGGCGTCCATACCATCCGCATCCACAGAAAAATCAGTATTACCGCCAGGCCGATCATCATCACGTTCAGCCAGATCCCGGTAAAAATCGTCGCTGTTTTAAAGGGAGCAAGCAGTTTAAATACCGTTGTCAGAAAAACAACGGCAAATAAATTATTCGGGTACTGGAGAAATCCATTGTTCAGCGTCACCAGATATCCGTTCTCCACCACCTCCTGGGCTCCGTAATAGACATTTCCGAAATCCCAGCTCGGATTCACTGCCAACTGTCTTCCTATATAGATCTCCACCTGAAGCATGACAAGCAGACCCGCCGCGGATAACAGATCCCACACGGTCAGCCTGACACCTCCGACACGGAACACGCAGACAGACTCCTTCTCTTTCCGGCACAGCCATCCAAGGCAAAAATGGAGCGCCAGAAATGGCAGCAGCGCCGTCAGAAGTTTTCCTGGCTCGGCCTTTGTCCGCATCCTGATAATATTGACCAGAATACAGGCAAACACCACAAAAAATCCCGCATGATATAATGACTGGAACGCCGCAGCGCCATTCGAACGCCGCTTTCCAAAATAACAGGCTGCCAGTAAAATTGACAGACACAGAGCAAACAGAGCCAGTACATCCGTCCTGTTTTCCCATAAAGACCAGGTACTAGGCGCACGGTAATTCCATACTACCCTGTGCCAGTCCGGACTGTAAAGGTCCAGTTCCTCTGTTGTGTCTCCGGCCTGAATCGTAACGGGCCCTGCTGAAGAACAGCTCACCAGAATCATGGTAATATAGCGGCAGTCCTCCACCGGAATTACCAGAGAGGTTTCCCGGTCCGTCCGTTCGCATGCCAGTCCGTATCCGCCTGCATACCATCCTTCTGTCTCAGGAATCTTTTCATGGTCGATCCCCTGGATACATTTGATCTCCAGATTCGTCCCCGGGTCCTCCTCCGGACTGCTCTCATCCCGAATCCCGTGATTGGTAATAATCAGATCCAGATCCTGTCCGTTCCTTGTATAAAACAACGGACGCAAAACCGTGGACGCCAGCAATATCGTCAGTACCACAGCGCCCACGATGCAAAGCAAAACGCTTTTCATGCACAGCTCTTTCGCTTTTTCACCATTCATCAATGTATACTCCTCCCACAGCCTGTTTTCTCGCTGCCGCTATTTGCGCGCGTTACAGCTCGATTCCAATCGTCCTCCCGCTTTCCTGATACTGACGGTAATGAACACCGGACGCATCCATCATCCGCTTGGAGGCCTTCACTGCGGAGGTATCCGCATATTTGTCAAAACGGTAGATCACCTCTTTAATGCCAGACTGAATAATCGCTTTGGCACACTCATTGCAGGGAAACAGCGTCACATACACCTTGCTTCCCTCCAGACTCCCGCCCCGGTAGTTTAGAATCGCGTTCAGCTCCGCATGGGTGACATAAAAATATTTGCTGTCATAGGGATCCCCCTCCCGGTTCCATGGAAATTCTTCGTCTGAGCAACCTACCGGAAACCCGTTGTAGCCGATGGATAAAATCTTATTGTCCCCGCTGACAATACAGGCGCCCACCTGGCTGTTTGGGTCTTTTGAGCGGAATCCGGCCAACTGCGCCACCCCCATAAAATACTCGTCCCAACTGATATAATCCTGCCGTTTCTGTGTCATAAAATGTCCCTCCGTGTACATATGGGCTATTCTATCACACATTTTTAAAAATGAATAGTATTCTGTATGCCAAACACTTTTTATTTTAAGAATCCGAATTGATCCGCCATTCCACCGCCCGGCCCGCCTGAAAGGATGTATTGTAGGCAGTCATCCAGGACGGCATATCGCTGTAAGCCAGGAGCAGGAAAGAGACGGCCCCGATCATAACCGCAATCCGCAGGCCGTTAAACTTCTTCCACAGCTCTGCTATCAGAAGCCCGAACGTAATAAACAGAACCCCCATAAACCAGCAGGTAAACACCCGTTTAAAAGTCAGTCCGTAAGTGCCGATATACAGACCCATCCTGGAAAATGCCAGGCAGATAAAAGCCAGCGTCTGAACGCCAAGAATCGTCAGCGTCATCTTCATCGGCAGCGCCGCCTGGGGAGAATACCATTTTACCATGGAAAACATAAAAAAATTAATGGCGGCGATGCCGCACAGTTCAAAAAAGCCGTCTCTGGCGTACGTGCTGGTCCAGAGTGTTCCGGCCTCGATCTGTTCCATGGCGCCGGAAATCCCTGACACCTTTACGGCAAAGAAAAAGAAGTAGACGGCCACAAACACCATCAGAAAGCTGACCATCACCACCTGGGAAAAGGCCGTCCGTTTCTTCTCGGTAATATCGGGTCCGTGAAACATGCCGAAAAACATGCCAAACAGATACATGGCAATCAGCAGCGTCATCAGCAGATCCATCCAGGGGCGAAAGGTAAACCTGATGGAAAAATTTTCTATCAGATTTAATAACACACCGGCAAATCCCCGGTCGGCGCTGACCAGAAGCGGCAGCACAATACAGAGCACCGGCAGGCTCAGACCGACTCCCAGCAAGATCTGACCGAACTTTTTGGAATTTTCCTGCCTGCTGCGTACCAGACAGCTCCTCAGATTTTCCACCGTGGAAAGCAGCTTTCCGTAATTGAAAAAGGGATGCAAAAACAGTCCCCGGCCCAGATCACTCAAAGCCCACGCATCCAGACATCCGCCTCTGCGGTTTCCGGCCAGCGCCGCCAGCCAGTACACCGCCGCACAGTGAAGAAACACAACCACATAAAAACCGATTGGCTGCTCGCTTCCGGCAAATATCAGTGTCCACAGCGCTGCCGCCGCTGTCAGCGCCAGATACACCCAGCTTTCCTTTCCCGGCTTTCTTCCCGCTTTCACCCCATAGTACAGGCCCGCAGAGATAAACAGCAGCGTAAACAGGCTTAACAATGTTCCATAATGAATTTCCGCCCCCTGTTCCGTCAGCTTCGTCAGCCAGGGGGCGGGAATCATGCAGTTGTAATAGATATAGGCGGCCGGAAACAGCAGGGCTGCCAGCAGCCACTCCGTTTTCCGGGGCACCGCAGGAACAGACTCGTTCCGGCCGGCTGATTTCCTTTCCGTCTCTTTCGTTTCGGCGCTTTCCGTACCGGCGCTCTCTGTTTTCACAGACGCCATCTCAACAGACTCCATCTCAACAAATTCTTTCTCAACAGATTCTTTCTTTTCCACTTTGCATCCCTCCTCGCCGTCTCCGCAAATTCGTTATTCACTCTCTGTTCCGTTTGATTCCATATATTCCAGAATGTCACCCGGCTGGCAGTCCAGCTCCCGGCAGATGGCCTCCAGCGTGGAAAACCGCACTGCCTTTGCCTTATTGGTCTTTAAAATAGAAAGATTGGCCTGGGTAATCCCCACCCGCTCCGCCAGTTCGCCGGAAGATATTTTCCGCTTCGCCATCATCACATCCAGATTTACAACAATCGGCATCGCCTTTGCTCCCTTCTTCATGCGAAACATCAAAGCCCTTCCCCTCATCACAGCTCCGTAAAACCGGCACAAGGGGGCCTGTAATCAGATCGTAAAGTCATTTTCTTCCTTAATCTCCTTCGCCCGTTCAAATACATTTTTGATCACCCGGATCAGAAGCCCCATAAAAGCCATGCAGCAGGTAATCACAATCCACATCGCATAATACCAGGCCGAGACAAGGGTCGCCGCCGCCACCGCAAAGCACATCCAGGAAATCCGCCGCAGACAGCCGATATTCTCCGTGGTAAACAACTGCTCCTGACCGATATTTCGAATCAGCCGCATCAGACTCCACAGAATCACCCCCACAGGCACCGCACAAACATAAATCGTAATCATAATCAGATGCTCATGAAACGCGGAAAGCTGCGCAGTCCGCAGAGCCTCGTACTCTTTCACCACCATCGGACAGGCAAGCACCACCGCCGCATAAGCCGCCATAAACAGCCACACACAGATTTTTGATAAAAAGACCGACCGGTTTGGCGTCCACTTCATTTTCAAGACCTCCTCATCCTAACCTGCGGGCATCCCTTCCCCGCCGCGGGACTTCCTCATTCTTCATCGTTGTCCCTGCTTTTTATCATTTTCACCGTTCGCAGTATGGGGCTCCGCAGTTTCCATAGTTTGGATTTATATGGAATTAGCTGAATTATACCACAGTATGTTTTGTATTTCAATATAATTTTATTGTTTATCAATAAAATTATATTGATAAAAAGAATACATGCCATTTTCCTTACATTTTCTGACATTGTGTTCTAAAATAATATCCGGCTTTATGACTGCGCCGGATTTTGTGCGTACATCTCAATTATAAGGGCGTTTAATTTAGGAAATGACCGAATTAAGAACGCGAAAGCGGACGAAGCATGATGACGCTCCTCAGCTTTGTACGCGGTTCCTCCATCGGGGAATTTGTGAATCTTGAAATGGGGATTGAGCAGTTTGGCTTCCGGCTGAAATGAAAAACCGGGAGTCTGCTTTCAGATTCCCGGCCAAAAAGCCATTAATCAGTCTTTTTCGATCCCGGCGATTCTCCGGCTGTGCCGTTCCTCCCCCGAAAAAGGTGTGTTCAGAAATGTTTCCACAATCTTCAAAGCCAGTCCGGGGCCTACCACACGGCCGCCCAGCGCCAGAATATTCGCATCATTGTGCAGCCGGGTAGCTTCCGCCGTAAAACAGTCGGTGCAGACGGCCGCCCGGATTCCTTTCACTTTATTGGCGGCGATTGAGATGCCGATTCCGGTGCCGCAGATCAGGATTCCCTTCTCACATTCCCCGTTTACCACCGCATGGGCCACTCTATGGGCATATTCCGGATAATCCGCAGGTTCCGGACTGAAACTGCCATAGTCCCGGTATGAGATCTTCTTTGATTCCAGATAAGAAATAATCTCCTGCTTTAATTCATATCCGCCGTGATCACAGCCTAGCGCTATCATACATTGCCTCCCTTTATCGTTCCGCAACGCCCTAAAGCCCCCTTAAATCAGGAAAGCCTGGTCCGTTACTGTCTTTTCATCGCATCATTTGATACTGTCTTTTTCTTTTATTTCGATAACTTCCTGTCTGCTTTTCTCTCGTCCGACAATTCTCTGTCCGCTTCCATTCCGCCTGACGGTTCCTCGACAGTCTCATTGCCATCTGTCAGTTCTCTGCCGGCTTCTCCTTCTTCGGATGGTTCTTCCGGGGATTCCTCTTCCCCTGACCCCGCTTCGCCGGTTTCCGCTTCTCCTGCCGGAACTTCGCTGTCTTCTTCCTCTGACAATTCTTCTCCGATTTCCTTAAGCAGTGCCTGTGCCACCATCTTGACCAGCAGATCCAGATGTTCAAAAAACATG
>Ga0137306_100374_pt1 | contig 66346 bp, 53 predicted proteins | sample Inofroosms_March_FD_97187 | JGI IMG/M metagenome (GOLD analysis project Ga0137306, IMG submission 97187) | Mouse cecal microbial communities from Vienna, Austria - N-Acetylneuraminic and N-Acetylglucosamine D2O microcosms_March | ecosystem: Host-associated > Mammals > Digestive system > Large... | reverse complement strand
GCGCAAGGCGCGCGCGAACCAAATGACGGCTTCCGGTAAAGGCCTTCGGCGAAAAGACGATGCGGTTTTCGCCAAAAGGGATCTCGTAAAAAGCAACCCGCGCGGGTACATAGATATAAGCCGGGGCAAGCGTATCCTCGAATTGTGCCGTACAAAAGCAATCAGGCTCGCCGCATTCCAAAACAATCTTGTCGCCGGGGCAATATTCATGCGTATATACGAGGCTCACTTCCTCCGCTTCATGGCAGGTTAAAAGCGTGTGCCCCTGTGCGTCCAGAATTTTCAGTTTGATACTTTGCATGGATGAAAACCTCCTATTTTTTCGCCAAAAGGCGCTGTGATCGGGCTGCTTTCCACTCTAAAAAATGCGCACGGTAAGAGAGCCGGCAAAAGGAATGCGCAGCCGGTACAGTGTATCCGGCCACGCGGTGCGCAGGCGGGTGTCCTGAATGGGCAGAACATCTGTTTCCACCGCGCCCGCAGCACCCTCCAGACGGATCGTGCCCAGAGCGCCGAGCAGAATATGATCGGCCTCCACCTGCGGTTTTTCGCACAGCATCAGGCTGAGAAATGCTGTCTGATAGCTGCCGCGGGCGATATCCGTCAGCGTCAGACCGTCGGCAGTCAGGGCTGCCGTGCGTGTCAGGCTGTCCAGATGCGCCTGTTTGGGCCATGCGCCGGACAGCTCCATCGAAATTTGAGCCGAATCCGGCATAAAACGGGTTTGAACGTTACGGGCGCAAAATGCCGCGCCGTCCTGCTGCAGTACGCTGTCGAAGGTGGGCAGATTGTGCCACTGGCTTTGCATGGTCCAAATCTCATACCGCCGGGGAGAAAACGTTTTTTGCGTGTATTTTTCCACGCCCAGATCGATCAGAAACGGCTTCCCGTCGCGGTACAGGGTAACGCTACCCGTATCGTTATGATTATGGCTGTCGGCGTTGCAGCCGGCCTTGGCCGCAAGCACCCAGCTGCCCCGCCGTGCAATGAACACGCCCACACTGGGATAAAAGATATCGCCGGGCCTATCCTGCGGGCGCGGGGCTTCGCAGCCTGCCATTTTGGCGGCCACGCGTGTTTCTAAAAGCAAATACCACAGGTTGATGCGCGCGATATCGCTCTGCGCAATGGGGTCAGCAAAGCTCTCGCGCCAATCCTGCGCTGCAAAGCGCGCCATTGCCGGATTCCGGGTGCGCTCGGCAAAGCAGTACTCCCGTGCGCCGCGCCGCCCGGCTCTGGGGGAACAATCGGCAAAATTGACGTAATACGGGCCCTCGATATGCAGATAATAGATGTTTGCGGCGATATTGCAAATCTTTTCTTCCTGCCAAAGCGCGTCAAACGCGCCGGGCGCCGCTTCGCACAGCAGTTCCAGGCAGGAGTACAGGCACAGCCCTGCATGGCCGTAGTATTGCGCGCCCTCGTTGCAGCAGCCGTCTGTGCCGTAATCCTTTAAAAAGCAATCGAGCGAATATGCCGCTTTTGCGATCACGGCGCGGCGCACTGCCTCATCGCAGGGAAAAACGAACGCGCAAAGCAAAACGTTCTGTGTGCACCACGGCGTCCAGTTGTTCATGGGCTCGTCGCCGCTTCCCATCCACCAGAAATGCTCTGTCTGATAGGGAACTAAAACGCGCTGATCCACCTCGCGGCGCCCGCGCGCAAGTACGGCCTTTGGCAAAAGATGCCGCAGGGCGGCGCAGGCGCAGGTGAGAAGTGCGCCTGTTTCGGCCGCGAACAGATCGACGATGGGGCGTTCCGGATCCGGCCATGTCTGCTGGGGCGTATCGCGGATGTACTGGTTATGCGCGGGCATCTGCCACGCGCTTTCCTCGCAGATCGCCCAGATCGTATCCACAATGGCATCCAGATACACGGCTGCATCGCCGCCCAGCGCGCCGCAGACAAGATCGGTGAGCCGGCGGCGGCGGGCAAAGTACTTTTCCTCATACGGCGCGCGCGCTCCGGTGCGAAAAAAAACCAGCCAATCCGATGCTGTGAGCATCGGGATCGGGGCCTTCAGTGCGATCTGCGCGCATTCTGTCCGCCGCCTTTTTACAAATTCCGGCAGCGCCGCAAAGGCGTCCGGCGCAGGACAGACGGATAGCGTTTGCAGCGCGGCGGGCAAATGCGAAAGACATTCCTGAACCATTTTTATCCCCTCATTTGTTGCATATATTCGCGCGGGCTTAGCCCGGTTTCCTTTTTGAATACCTTACTGAAATAGAAAGCGCTTTCGTAGCCAAGCCGATCGGCGATTTCGTATATTTTCATTTCGCCGTCGGCAAGCATGGTTTTTGCCGCGGCGATTTTTTCCTTGGTAATGGTCTCCACAAAGCCGCGTTCAGCATATTTGGCGAAAAGCTGGCTCAAATAATTGGGGCTCAGGCTGAACGCCGCGGCCACCTCATTCAGGCTCAGGCGGCGGTTGAGATTTTGCCGGATGTACTGCGTTACCGATTCCACAATGCGATGCTTATAGTTTTTATGCTCTGAACGAAGCTTTTCGCACAGCCCGTCCCGCAGCTGCTCCATCCAAAGGCAGCACTGGGCCGTTCCGGTATGTTTATAGATGCAGCGATAGCCGTCCGGCGTATTTAAAAAAATGTCCGACATCGTTTTTTCGCCGTCCGGCAGCAGTGTGAGCGTTAGATACAAAAGCAGAGAGGCTGCATCTCTGGCCTGCACATGGCGGGAGGGATGGCCCTTGAGCCGCTCAACGATGCCGGTGATCACGCTGTGCAGTGCGGCGGCGTCTACTTCATCAAACGCGCGCGCCAGCTCCGGGCGAAACTGCGAGACATCAAACATGGTGTCCGGAGTGTCCGGGCAGTGTGCGGCATCCACAATCGGGCGAGCGTCCTCCGCAAGCGTCAGCATGCAGCGCGCGCTGTGCGCAGCGTCTGCCAGCAGGAAGGGGTCTGCAACCGCCGCACCGATGCCGCAGCGCAGCCGGGCGCTGAAATAGCGCTGAACGGTCTCTACACACAGCTGCATCAGGCGCGGAAGGTAATCTGTATCGGCCGTCTGCTCTGCGGACAGGGGAAACATCACATGAAAATGGCGCATATCCAGTGTGGTGACGATGCATGGGCCAAACTTCTCCAGCGTATCGCGCACCATCTGAACGGTACTTGTACACAGCATGATCTGCTGCTCTGTGGGCATCTCGCTCCCGCTGACGATTTCGCACGCCGCTACCATGTAGGCCGGTGCGGAAAAATCGAGCTTCAGATCCTCTGCCTGAAGCCGAAACTGCTCGGGCGATTCAAACAGATTGTTGTACAGGCGCGCGAAAAATTTTTCCTCAAAGCTCTGCAAATTCACGCCGCCGGGGCTCCCGACGGCAGAAGCCGGCACGACTTCCTTTGTTTTGGCGATCCGTTCAATGGCACGTTCCACAACGGCGCGCAGGCTCTGCGGCGTCATTTCCAGCTTTACCATGTACTCCATCGCGCCCACATGCATGGCTTCGCGGACAAAATCAAATTCTTCGTAGCTGGTGAGAATGATGAACAGGGGAAGCGATTCGGCATCCTTGTGGCAGGCGGCGGCCAGCTCCAGCCCGCTCATCAGCGGCATCTTGATATCCGTGATGACAAGATCGGGGCGATGCTGGCGGATGAGCTGCAGCGCCTGCCTGCCATTGTGCGCAGTGGCACAGACCTCCACGCCCAGAGACGCCCAGTCCAGCATCGACTGCATGCCCACCAGCACAAGAGGCTCGTCGTCGGCGATCAGCATTTTAATCATGTTCAGGCTCCTTTTTCTCTTCCCATGCAGCATCGGGCCCTGCGCCGAAAGGGCAGTAGGGGATCCGAAGCTCCACGCGAGTATATTCGCCCGGTTTGCTGAAGATGGAAAGCCCATATTGCGGGCCGAATGCATACTGAATGCGGCGATGCACATTGCGCACGCCGATTTGGCTATACGGCGTTTGCGCTTCGTCGCTGCCGCTGAAAACGGCGTCGATGGTTTCTTGGCTCATGCCGACGCCGTCGTCCTGCATGGCGATCAGAACATCGCCGTTTTCTGTTTGAGAGATGCGCAGCCAGATGCTGCCCACACCGCCTTTTGGCTCGATGCCGTGGAAAATCGCATTCTCGGCCAGAGGCTGCAGGGAAAAGCTTGGGATCATGCATTCGCACAGTCCCTCGTTGGATATTTCGGCAATCTCAATCATTATGGCTCCGCCGTACCGGTACTGCTGGATCGTGCAATAATCGCTCAGCAGTGCAAATTCCTCGCGCAGGGTGTGCAGCGGGCGGTTTCCCTTGGAAACGCGTTTGAGCAGACGGGCAAAGGCTGTCGTCATTTCCGCAATGCCGGAAGCACCCTGAAGCGTAGCCATCCATTTGATGGAATTAAGCGTATTATAAATAAAATGCGGATTCACTTGATTTTGCAGCATCCTGTATTCCAGGCTCTGGCGTTCCTGTTCATCTGCAACACGCCGCTCCATCAGCTCCTTCACAGCCTGCGAAAGCTGATTGACGCCGCGCCCCACATCCCCCAATTCATTCGGCCATTCGATGGAGGGATCGGAAGTGAAATCGCCGCCCGCAATGCGCCCGATCCGTTCGCGCAGCTTTGCCACAGGTGCAACAATAAGACGGTTTAAATAGAGAAACAGCAAAATCCCCATCAGGGAAACCAGAAACACAACGCCGGAAATAAAGAAGCAAAGCGCGGTGTCCTGTGAAAAAAGAGCCGCGGCAGGCAGCTGATGCGTGAGAGAAATGCCATAATTGCCGATGGGGCAGGTGACAAGTGCATAAGCTTTACCGCTGGAAACGCGCACATTTTGGATGACAGTGGAGCAGGATTGCGTTGTGACGGGATCCATTTTGGAGCTGACGATCTCAAGCGACGCCGGAAGAAATTGATCGGAGCCGATCTGCCACAGGCCCGCCCCGGTGCGCAGATAGACACCGCCGTCTGCCAGCCCGGCGTAACCGGAGAGACGATCGGAAAACAGCCTCGCGGAAGCGGTGAGGTAAACGACTCCAAGCTGTTCCTGTGAGCGGGGCCGGTATACCGGATAGGCGACCAGAACGCTGTCCGGAACGGTGTTCGGCAGCAGCGGATCATGAAATGCAAGCTGCCAGACACTGCGCTCACGGCGACCGATTTCGGGCAGCTGCTGAATATTATAGGTACGAAGCGGAACCGAGTTTGTCAGATTTGAAGCGTGTACGATCCTTTTGCAGTGCGGGTCCGTTACAATAAAACGCTGCAGATAGGAATATGCGCGGCATTCGTTCGCCGCTCTCGCCATGTTGCTGTGAAGGGAAAGTGCTTGCCATGCAGTGGGGCTGTCGCTTTGCAGATATCGGATCGTCTCCGAATCAAGAGACTGCCGATTCACAAGGCTGTTCAGCTCCATCAGATCCTGCTCGATCAGGTTTGAGACGAGCCGCAGATTGAACTCGGCCGAGCGCAGAACGCTTTCGCGTGCGTAATGCCGGAACAGAAAAAAGCTTGCGCTGGCGAATGTGATGCTGAGCAGCAGCGTAAATAAAACCGAAATGCCCGTAATGCGCAGACGAATACCGGAACGAGATTTTTGCAAAAGCACAAACCCGCCGCCTTCCCGTAGTAATTTTTCGGGGCGGATCCGCGCCCTTGCGAACAGGCGCTCTCCGCAATGGGTAAAAAGGCAAATGCCGCAGACCGGTCTTTTTTCTATTGTATCGGAAATACAGGGGGGTTTTCAAGTGAATTCCCGAAAAAGAATCAGATCGGGCGAAAAAATACAGGTTCGGGAGAAAATTTGCAGGTTTTGATTGCTCCTTTCCTGTCAAAACATAAAAAAAGGCAGTTTTCCCGTGAATAATTCCATTCCGAAATATATTCGGCTCCATTAAAATAGATTTGTACAAAGAAGGAGTAATCCTTCAAAAATACAAATACGATCCAGGAGGAAAAACGATGAAGAAATTGCTTTGCCTGACTCTTGCGCTGGCTCTTGCGCTGACGCTGCTGGCCGGCTGCTCGAGCGCCTCTTCCAGCACGCCTGCACAGAGCACCCCTGCGGACAGCACGCCTGCGCAGAGCGCGCCGGCTGCGGATGATACGCCCGCCGATGAACCCGTTACCATGAAATGGGCTGTGTGGGATATCGACGCGACGGCTTATTATCAGCCGCTGCTTGATGCCTATCAGGAGGTCGCTCCCAATGTGACCATTGAAATGGTCGATCTGGGCTCCACCGATTACCAGACGGTTCTGGCCACGCAGCTTTCCGGCGGCGCGGACGATCTGGACATTATTACCGTAAAGGATATCCCCGGCTATGCCAACCTTGTAAATCTTGGCATGCTGGAGCCGCTGAACGATTACAGCACCACGGATACCAGCCTGTATGGCGGCACGGTGGAGCAGATTACGGTGGACGGCAAATATTATGCGCTGCCTTTCCGCTCCGATTTCTGGGTGGTTTTCTACAACAAGGCGCTGTTTGACGCCGCAAACGTGGATTATCCCACCAACGATATGACGCTGGACGAGTATGATGAGCTGGCGCGCCAGATGACCAGCGGCTCCGGTGCGGAAAAGGTTTACGGCTGCCATTATCACACCTGGCGCAGCGCCGTGCAGCTGTTCGGCATCCTTGACGGCAAAAACACCATCGTGGACGGCGAGTACGAGTTCCTGAAGCCTTACTACGAGCGTATTCTTGCCCAGCAAAAGGATGGCATCTGCATGGATTATGCTACGCTGAAAACGTCCAGCACGCATTATTCCGGCGTGTTCTACAACAATCAGGTCGCCATGATGAACATGGGCAGCTGGTTTATCGCCACTCAGATTGAAAAGGTGAAGGCCGGCGAATCCCTTGCCACAGAGTGGGGCATTGTGAAGTATCCGCATCCGGACGGCGTTCCGGCCGGCACCACGCTGGGTACGATCACCACGCTGGCGATTAACTCCAAATCCTCCAATAAGCAGGCGGCTGCTGATTTTATCAACTTTGTCTGCGGCGAGGAGGGCCAGAAGGTCGTTTCTTCCACCGGCACGATCCCGGCAATCAAGACAAGCGAGACGATGGCCGCGATCGCCAATCTGGACGGCTTCCCCCAGGATGAGAACAGCAAGGAAGCGCTGAACGTTGTGCAGACCTATCTTGAGATGCCGCTGCATGAGAAATCCGCTGATATCGAGACCGAGCTGAACAACGCGCATGATAACATCATGACGGAGAATGTTACGCTGGAACAGGGCCTTTCCGATATGACAGATGGCGTTCAATCCGTTCTGAACAGCTGATTCTTTTGCCATAAAATCGTTTTTGCAAGCCCATCGGAGGGGCGGGCCTTCGGGCCCGTCCCTCTTTTTCTTTCTAAGAACCGCACATCAAAAAGGAGGAAGCAGCTTATGAATCAAACGGCGCCGGCAAAGCCGAAAAAGGGCCTGCTCAGCAAGCAAGCGCGTGAAACGCTGATTGCGTACAGCTTTATCGCCCCGAACTTCATCGGATTTGCAGTATTCACGCTGATCCCGGTCGTTTATGCCTTTGTGCTTGCTTTTATGCAGTGGGACGGCGTAAATGAAATGAAATTCGTCTGGTTTGAAAACTTTGCACGCCTTATCTCAGACAAAAACTTTATTCAGGCGTTTTGGCACACCATTGCGTATGTGCTTTGCAACGTTCCGCTTACCATTGTATGCAGCCTTGCGCTGGCGCTGCTGCTGAACAGTAAGATCTTTGGCCGAAACTTCTTTCGCACTGTCAGCTTTTTTCCGTATGTTGCCAGCCTCGTGGCCGTGGCCGCCGTATGGAATTTTCTGTTCAATCCGTCGATGGGCCCCGTAAACCAGATCCTCGCCGCTCTTGGCGTGGAAAATCTGCCAAAATGGGCGGCCGGCAAGGATACCGCAATGCTCACTGTAATTCTGTTCAGCGTATGGAAAAACATGGGCTATTATATGGTGATCTTTCTTGCGGGCCTGCAGGGTGTGAACCCGGAGCTGTACGAGGCGGCCAGTCTGGACGGCGCAAACAAATGGCAACAGTTTCGCAATGTTACGTTGCCGCAGATCTCGCCCACCACGTTCTTTGTCACGATTATGGTTGTCATCTCGTCGTTCAAGGTGTATAATGAGGTGTACATGATCACGCAGGGCGGGCCAGGCACCAGTACGCTGGTGCTTGTATACCAGATCTACAACGAAGCCTTTGTAGGCACGCCGGAGTATGGCTATGCCAGCGCGATCTCGATGGTACTGTTCCTGATGGTGCTCATTGTCACGCTGATCCAGTTCCGCGGCGAAAAAAAGTATTCTTAAGGAGGGCGGCACCGTGGCAGGAGCAAAAAAAGATTCCGTCATCGGAAAAATCATCATTTATCTGATACTGTTCGTTGTTGCATTTACCATGCTGGTACCGTTTGCATGGATGCTTTCGGCCTCTGTGAAGCTGAACAAGGACGTTTTCACGTTCCCGATGCAATGGATCCCTTCCGACCCGCAGTGGGCCAACTATGCCACCATCTGGCAAAAGATCCCGCTGGGAACGTTCACGTTCAACACCTTCAAGCTTACGATCATTGTAACGCTGCTGCAGCTGTTTACCTCCAGCTTTGCCGCATATGCGTTTGCAAAGCTGCATTTTAAGGGGCGCGACGCACTGTTTTTGGGCTATATTGGCACGATCGCCGTGCCTTGGCAGGCATATATGGTGCCGCAGTTCATGATGATGCGCTCGTTCCATTTGAACAACACGCATCTTGCGATTATTTGCCTGCAGGCATTCAGCGCCTTTGGCGTGTTTTTGATGCGTCAATTTTATGAGGGGATCCCCGACGAGCTGTGTGAAGCCGCCCGTATCGATGGCCTTTCGGAATACGGCATCTGGTGGCGCATTATGCTGCCGCTTTCAAAGCCGGCCATGTCTACGCTGATCATCTTCACGTTCGTCACAACGTGGAACGATTTTCTGGGGCCGCTCATTTATCTGACCGACATCAAGCTCAAGACCATTCAGCTGGGCCTGCGCATGTTCATCACACAATATTCCAGCGATTACAATCTGATCATGGCGGCCAGCGTCGTCAGTCTCATTCCGGTGCTCATCGTGTTTTTGTCGCTGCAGAAATACTTCGTGCAGGGCGTGGCAACATCGGGCCTGAAGGGCTGAGCCTTCGCTGCTCAACAGGATCCCTGCATCTGTATTCCGCGGGGGCGGGCAAAACGGGCGGCCCTGTTTTGGGTTTTGCCGTCCGCAAGGCCCGTCCCCCTTTTTCAATCGCTGCCGGTCGGCAAATAAAAACTGTTTCGGAGGGAAATCGCATGAAGACCTTTCAAAAGCCCGTGCTGACAGAAAACGAGGCGGAAAAGGCGCTGGATACGGCAATCGCCATCGTGCGCCAAAATCTGCCGATGTTTACGCACCGATGCCAGAATCATTCCAGCGTGAACGATGTGTATCCTGCCTGCGAAAACGATCAATGGACCTGTGGCTTTTGGCCGGGGGAAGTGTGGCTCGCCTACGAGCGCACCGGTGAAGATGCGTTCCGCAGCACCGCGCTTACGCTGGTGGAAAGCTTTCTTGCGCGCATCGAAAACAAAGTAGCGGTCGATCATCACGATATGGGCTTTTTATACTCGCCCTCCTGTGTGGCGGCCTACAAGCTTACGGGCAGCGAGGCGGGGCGCAGAGCGGCGATTTTGGCGGCGCGTCAGCTTTGCACGCGCTTTCAGGAGAAAGGCCAGTTTATTCAGGCATGGGGCGCGATGGGCGTTGCGGACAATTACCGCTATATCATCGATTGCCTGCTGAATGTACCGCTGCTGTACTGGGCTTCGGAGGAAACCGGCGAAGAAGGCTTTGCGGATATCGCGCACCGCCATGTGGCCACATGCCTTGCGCATTCCATCCGGCCCGACGGCAGCACCTATCACACATTCTTTATGGATCCCGTTACGGGCGGGCCGGTGCGCGGCGCAACCTGCCAGGGCTACCGGGACGATTCGTGCTGGGCCCGCGGGCAGGCCTGGGGCGTATACGGCACGGCGCTCAGCTACCGCTATGCGAAAAAGTCGGAATACCTGAACGCGTTTCGCCGCGTTTTGGGCTATTATCTGGAGCGGCTTCCCTCGGACATGGTGCCGTACTGGGATATGACCTTCGGAGACGAAAACGGCGCGGGCGAACCGCGGGATTCCTCCAGCGCATCCATCGTGGCCTGCGGTTTGCTGGAGGCGGCAAAATATGTGCCGCAGCAGGAAGCGGAACAGTGGCGCACGCTGGCCGGCCAGATGCTGAAAAGCATCGCGGACGGCTACGCCGTGCAAAACGGCCCGGAGGGCGTTGGGCTGGTGCGGCACGGGACTTACAGCAAAAAAAGCCCGTACAACACCTGCACGCCGGAGGGCGTGGACGAATGCGTATCCTGGGGCGACTATTTCTACATGGAGGCCCTGACGCGCTATCTAAAGGATTGGAAGCTTTATTGGTAAAGGGGGCGCAACTGTGAAGCTGCATACAAAAGAGGATTTTCGCACATTGATGCACACGCTGCTCGACCCGCTGAAGCCCCTGTACAGTACGGGCGGCGCGCGCCTGCGGATCGGCGGCGCGGGGGTGACCTATTCGAACGGCGCCATTGAAATGGAGGCGTTTTCCCGCCCGCTGTGGGCGCTTGTACCGTTTTGGATGGGCGGCGGCCGCGACGAAGCGTTTGAAGAGATCTACCGCCGCGGGCTTGCCAGCGGCACAGACCCCGAACATCCGGAATACTGGGGCGGCTTTGCCGATTACGATCAGCGCTTTGTGGAAATGGCCGCTATCGCGTGCGGCCTGCTGCTGACGCCTGAGGTGCTGTGGGAGCCGCTTGAACCGTGCGCGAAGAAAAACCTTGCCCGCTGGCTGTACGCCATCAACGATTATGTCATTCCGGACTGCAACTGGCAGTTTTTCCGTGTGCTTGTAAATCTGGCGCTGAAGCGCCGCGGGATGCCTTACAGCGAGGAAAAACTGAACGAAAGCCTGGAGCGCGTCGAGACATACTTTATCGGTGACGGATGGTATCGGGACGGCGCATCCAACCAGAAGGATTACTATGTGCCCTTCGCGCTGCATTATTACGGCCTGATCTACGCGCGCATGATGGAACGGGAAGACCCCGCCCGCGCGGCCCGCTATCGGCAGCGGGCGGCAAGGTTTGCCGAGGATTTTATCTACTGGTTCGCCAACGGCGGCGCCGCGCTGCACTACGGCCGTTCGCTGGCTTATCGCTTTGGGCAGGCGGCGTTTTGGCCGGCCTGCCTGTTTGCCGGCGTACAGACCTTTGATGCGCCGGTGCTCAAAGGAGTGATCGCGCGCCATCTGGAGTATTGGCTGCGGCAGGATATCTTCGACCGGGACGGCGTGCTCAACGTTGGCTATGCGTATCCGAACCTGATTATGGCCGAGCGCTACAATGCGCCGGGCAGCCCTTACTGGGGCATGAAGGTGTTTTTGCTGCTGGCACTTGCGGACGACCATCCGTTCTGGCAGGCGCAGGCCGCGCCCCTTCCCGCTTTGAGCGGGCTTCGGCCGCTGCCGCGCGCGGAGATGCTGATCCAGCGCAGAAAGGGCGATACCGTTGCCTATCCGGCGGGTGTGTGCGAGCGGTACGGCCACGGACACGTGCCGGAAAAATACGCAAAATTTGCCTATTCTACAAGGCTGGGCTTTTCCTGCGCGCGCAGCCAGATCGTGCTGCACGAAAACAGCCCCGACAGTATGCTGGCATTTGTGCCGGACGGTATGGACTATGTGTTCGTGCGGGAATACAGCCTGGAATGGGAGGTGCTCGAAGACCGCATCGTCAGCCTGTGGAGCCCATTCCCGGGTATCCGTGTGCACACGACGATTACGCCCACTGAAACCGGCCATTTGCGCCGCCACGAGATCGAGAGCGAATCTGCGTGCACGGCTTACGACTGCGGCTTTTCCGTTCCCAAGTTCACTCCGGATTTTGAGCAAAAAACAGGGGAGCATCTTGCCTCGGTGCGGGGAGCCGGCTGCCGCTGCACGGTGCGCGGCAGCGGAACGGGCTGTATGGTAGGGGCAGACCCAAACACCAATGTGCTGTACCGCAATACGGAGATCCCGGCCATCCAATACCGTGTGGAAAAGGGAAAAACGGTTTTGGAAACCGAGATCATCACCGAATATTGCTGAATCCTCCCAAAACGCATCCTCCGGGCGGGCCGTTTCCGGAGGATGCGTTTATTTCCCCAAAAGCCGCACACACTAATTTCATCCGATCCACAAGGAGTGTGTGCATATGGAAAACAGGTTGATCGCGCTGGCCTGTATTTGCATTCTGGCTTTTACCCTTGTTACGGCGTCGCTGGCATTGGTTTCTTCCAATCAGGACTATGCGCTTGCGGCGGCGCGCCAGAGCGGCGTAAGCGTTGTGCTGAGCGAGGGACGGGGCAATATTTTTGATTGCAATTTCAGCCGGCTTACCGGTACGGCAATGCGGCAGTATGCGTTTATCGAGCCGGGGCGCACAAGCTATCATACCCTGTTCGAGGCGATTCCCGCTTCCCTGCGGGCCAGCTTTTACGAAAGCATTCAGCGCGGCATGCCGTTTTTGATGCCCGTTACGGGCCAGGCCGCCTCCCGCGCCCAATATCTGTTTTACGCTCCGGAGCGCTATCAGCCGATACCGATCGCACAGCACCTCATCGGCTATCTGGACGATACGGGCCACGGCGTATCGGGAGTGGAATATGCCTGCGATGATCTGCTTTCGGGCGGCTTTACTCAAAAGCAGATCGTGTGCTCCATGAACGCGCGCGGCAGCTGGATCGAATCGGACGCACCGCATGTGACGGAGCGTTTCGGCACGGGCGCGGGTGTGATGCTGACGATTGATTCCCGCATCCAGCGCACCTGCGAGGCCATCGGAACGGAGAGGATGGACAAGGGCTGCATTCTGGTGCTGGAAACGGCCACCGGGCGCGTTCGCGCCAGTGTGAGCCTGCCCTTGTACGACCCGGAAAATGTTGCGGCGAGTATTACCCGGCAGGATACCTCTTTGGTGAACCGTGCCGTGAATGCCTATAGCGTGGGTTCCGTGTTCAAGCCTTTGCTGGCCGCAGCCGCGCTGGAGCAGGGGATCAGTGCAGAGGAGACCTATGAATGCGCCGGCGCCATTGAGGTGGGCGGCCACATTTACCGCTGCGCATACGGCAGGGGGCACGGAACGGTGGATATGCGCACGGCGCTTTTGCAAAGCTGCAACTGCTATTTTATCTGGCTCGGCCTCAGGCTGGGGGCGCAGACGGTACATGATACCGCACAAAACGCCGGCTTTGGGCAGAGCCAGCGGGTAGTGGCTGGCATGCGCACGGTATCGGGCAATCTTCCAACCGCCGAACAGCTTGCCGACCGCGGGCAGCTTGCGACGATCAGCTTCGGACAGGGCGCGCTGACGGCCACGCCTGTTCAGGTGGCTGCCATGATGAACCTGTTTGCGGGCGACGGCGGATATCTTGAGCCGTCGTTTGTGGAAGGGATTGTAAACGAATACGAGCAGACCATCGCGGAGAGCCTGTACCGGCCGGTACAGCGCCAGGTGTTTTCGCCGCAAACCGCGCACACCGTGCGGCAAATGCTTGTTGGCGTTGTAGAGGAGGGGCTTGGCCGCAGGGCCGCCCCGCGCGCGGGCGGCGCGGGCGGAAAAACCGGCACGGCCCAAACCGGCCGCCGCGACGAAGCGGACGAAGAGATCATGGATGCGTGGTTTGCGGGTTTTTATCCGGCAGCTGAGCCCGTTTATACGATCGTGGTTTTACTGGACAGCGGCAGCCATGACAGCGACGACGCAGCAGAGATCTTTGCACAGGTTGCGGATTCGCTGAGCTTTTTTCTGGAACAGACGTAAGGGCCTTGCCAAGGAGCGCGGCGGCTTTTGGCTGAAAACCGGATGCAGAAAGCGGAGCAAAACGCCCCGGAGCGGCAAATCGGAGGCGCTTCGATGCGCAAAAGGGGCGTTTTGGACGGCATCTGTACAAAAAATCGTAAAATTTCGTGAAAAAAGCGGTTTTCAGCTTGTACATTTTGGATGCGTATAGTATAATAAGATGTTGTGTCGGCTGGCTTTGCCGCTATGGCCGTGGGGAGGGGAAAGACCCGCGGGGCAAAGCCGGAAGGTGCGGCGCGGTACATCCTGTCCGTCTGGCGCGGACGGGCTGTGTTTGCCTTTAAAAACAGGAGAGGGGAATGCGAAATGGCAGATTATTTCGCCATGAGCCGCCCGCAGCAAAAAGCGGAGCTGGAGCGGCTGAGAAAGCTTTACAAGGGCTTTGCGGACGAGGGCCTGAATTTGGATATGTCGCGCGGCAAGCCTTCGCCGGATCAGCTTGATCTGTCCATGGAGATGCTGACGATCACGGATTACAGGGGCGAAACGGGGATCGATTCGCGCAACTACGGCAACTTAGAGGGTATGCCGGAGGCGCGCCGTTTCTTTGCCGATTTTCTGGGCGCAAAGCCGGAAGAAGTGATCGTTGGCGGCAATTCCAGCCTGAACATGATGTATTACCTGATCGATCTTGGCTGGAGACAGGGCTTTGCGGACAGCACGGCCGCATGGAATACTTACGGCAAACCCAAATTTTTGTGCCCCGCGCCGGGCTACGACCGGCACTTCCGCGTGACGGAATATTTCGGCTTCGAGCTTGTCACCGTGCCCATGCAGCCCACCGGCCCGGATATGGATCTGGTGGAACAGCTGGTGCGCGACAAAGCCGTTAAGGGCATGTGGTGCGTTCCGCTGTATTCCAACCCGGACGGTTACAGCTGCAGCGACGACACCGTGCGGCGTCTGGCCGCGATGGAAACCGCCGCGCCTGATTTTAAGATCATGTGGGACAACGCCTACGGGGTGCACCATTTGAAGGATCGCCCGGATACGGTTTTGAATCTTCTGGAGGAATGCCGCGCCGCGGGGCATGAGGATCGGGCGCTGATGTTTTGCTCGCTGAGCAAAGTGACGTTTCCCGGCGCAAGCGTGGCCGCGATGGCCGCCAGCCGCCGAAACATTGATTACATCCTGAAGAACATGTTCCCAATGATTATCAGCTACGATAAGCTGAACCAAGTGCGTCATGTTCGTTTTTTAAAGGATATGGACGGCCTTGCCGCCCATATGGAAAAGCACCGGCGTATTTTGGAGCCCAAATTCAAGGCGGTTCTCTCGCTGCTGCAGGATGGCCTTGGCGGCTGCGGCCCCATTGCGCGCTGGACAGACCCAAACGGCGGCTATTTTCTAAGCTTATATACGCAGGCCGGCTGCGCGAAGCGCACGGTGCAGCTTTGCCGCGAGGTGGGGGTCGCGCTCACAGACGCGGGCGCGGCTTATCCTTACGGCATCGACCCGCAGGACAGCAATATCCGTATTGCCCCCACCTTCCCGCCGCTGCACGAGCTGGAGGAGGCGACCCGCCTGCTGTGTGTGTGTGTGCGGATCGCAACGCTGGAAAAGCTGCTGGCAAAAAACTGACGACAGATTTGGCGGCTTTGCGGACAGACGCTTTTTTGCATCGAACAATCTGCTTTTGAGGCTTTGCCGCTTTTGCGGATGAGAAAAACAGGGCGCGGCGGGATGAACGCTTTGCCGCAGCTGCTTTTCGCATGGGCACGGGCGGCGCGCCATAATTTTATTTCTGGAGGAACACCATGAAGACAAAAGGAAAGCCCTGGCAATTTTTTGTTGTTGCGGTTTTGATTGTCGTGGTTGCCGTTACGGCGATCTTCGGCATCAGCACGCAATATGGCGACACAACAAAACTTTGGATCAAGGGCGCGCAGGACATCCGCTTCGGCATCGACATCCGGGGCGGTGTGGACGTGACGTTTCTGCCGGCCGACGGCTACGACGCCACGGACGAGCAACTGGAGGCGGCCGAATCCGTAATCCAGCAGCGCCTTGTCAACCTGAGCATCACGGACAGCGAGGTCTATATGGATTATAACAAAGACCGTATTATTGTGCGCTTCCCGTGGAAAGAGGGCGAAACGGAGTTCAATCCGGAAGCCGCCATTCAGGAGATCGGCGCCACCGCGCACCTGACGTTCCGCGAGGGACGCGAGGTGGACGGCGAGGGCAAGCCCTCCGGCGTCACGGCGGAAAATATTATCCTGGAAGGGATGGACGTGAAAAGCGCCCTTGCCGCCGTAGACAACAACAGAGACAGCCAGACCTATGGGGAATACTATGTTTCGCTGGAGCTGAACGATTCCGGAACAGAAAGCTTTGCCGAGGCGACGACCCGGCTGGCTGAATCGAGGGGCGTAATCTCCATCTGGCTGGACGACACCATGATCAGCTATCCGACGGTGAATTCCGCAATTCTGGATGGCCACGCAATGATCACGCTGAACGGCTCGGATGACGCCACGCGGGATCAGGCGATCTCGCTGGCGAACCTGATCAACTCCGGTGCGCTTCCGTTTGCGCTGGCTGCCGAAAACTATAGCACCATCAGCCCGAGCTTGGGCGAGAACTCCCTGCAGGCCATGGTGATCGCCGGCGTTGTGGCATTTGCTTTGGTTGCGCTGTTTATGATCGCAAACTATCGTCTGCCGGGCGTGATCGCCTCGATCGCTCTGCTGGGACAGAGCGCGATGACGCTGGCCTGTGTATCCGGCTATCTTTCCATCATCAACAGCTTTACGCTGACGCTGCCCGGCATTGCCGGTATCATCCTCGCCATCGGCATGGGCGTGGATGCGAACGTGATCGCCGCCGAGCGCATCAAAGAAGAGATCCGTTCCGGCAAGAGCATCGACGGCGCGATCCGCGCCGGGTTCGACCGCGGGCTGACGCCGGTGATCGACGGAAACGTGACAGTCATCATCGTTGCTATTATGCTGATGGGCGCCTTTGGCCCGACAGACGGCTTTTTCGCAAAGGTACTGCGGCCGATCTTCTTCGCGTTTGGCCCTTCTACGGCGGGCACCATCTATTCTTTCGGCTATACGCTGCTGATCGGCGTGATCCTGAACTTCGTGTTCGGCGTGGTTTGCACCCGCATTATGCTGAAGGGTATTTCCAAGCTGAAATTCCTGCGCAATCCGGTTTTGTATGGAGGGGTGAAGAATGAAAAAGCAGTATGATATTATTGGAAACCGCAAAAGATTTTTTCTGTTTTCCACGGTACTGATCGTATTTATCCTTCTGTTCAGCCTTGTGTTTGGCGTGGAGATGGACATTCAGTTCAAGGGCGGCGCAATGCTTACCTACGGCTATGAAGGCGAGGCCTCGCTTTCGGCCATTCAGAGCGATATTGAGGCGGCCTTGGGCAGCAGAGTTACGTTGCAGACGGGCAGCAGCATTGCCACCGGCGCGCAGACGCTGACCATTTCCATGCCAGGCACGCAGACGGTGGAAACAACGAAGGTGGAGCAACTGAGCGAGGTGCTGACCGAAGCCTATCCGGAGATGAATTTTCGGCAGCTATCGATGAACAATGTTGATCCCACCATCGGCGGAGAGTTCTTCTCGAAGAGCATCGTGGCCGTTGTGGCGGCATCAATCCTGATTCTTGTATATATTGCGGTCCGCTTTAAAAATATCGGCGGATGGCCCGCGGGCTGCATGGCAATTGTTGCGCTCATTCACGATCTAACCGTTGTATACGGCGTGTTTGTTCTGATGCGCGTTCCGCTCAACGGCAATTTCATCGCGTCGCTGCTGACAATCCTTGGCTATTCCATCAACGATACCGTTGTAATTTACGACCGTGTGCGCGAGAACCGCCGCCTTTATGGCAATACGATGGATTTTGCCACACTCGTCAATACCAGCATCAACCAAAGCCTGATGCGCAGCATCAAAACCACCGTTACCACGCTGCTGGCTCTTGGCACGGTGTGTGTGGTTTCTCTGGTCTATGGCCTGGACAGTATTTTTACGTTTGCTTTCCCGCTGGTCATCGGCATGATCTCCGGTGTATACAGCACGGTGTGCATTGCGGGGCCGCTTTGGGTTGAATGGGAGCTGCACAAAAAGAAAAAGTGATCGAGAACCGATCCTGCTGCAGACAAACGATTTTTGAGCAGGCGGCTTTGAAAAGCTTTTGAAATGATTGATCCGAAAAACCGGAACAGGGGAGGCCCTGTTCCGGTTTTTTACCGCCGATCCGCCTTGCGTTTGGGCGCCGGTGTGGCATCGACCTGCAAAATCGCAGCAAACGGGCTGCCGATTATCCGAGTCGTTCTGCCAAAAAAGCAAACGCCGCCTGCCAGAAAGCAAACGATGTCTGCGAAAAAATAAAAATGCGACCTCCCTCAAAAAAGGGGTTGACATATATGGTATAATGTACTATGCTAATAAATAGTACATCGCACCATATTATGGGAAAGGAGGCGCCGCAGCGCGTGAATGAACCAAGCAGAGAACATGATTTTTTACAGGAATATGATGTATCAAAATACGAAAGGCCTTCCGTTACAGCCGATATTATCATTTTTACCGTCGATGAAAAAAAACGGCTTTCCCTTTTGCTCATCCGCCGCGGAGGATATCCCTATAAAGATCGGTGGGCTTTGCCCGGCGGCTTTTTGAATGCGGGGAAAGAATCTGCCGATACGGCGGCGGCACGCGAGCTGTTTGAGGAAACCGGGATCAAAAACGCCTATCTGAAGCAGCTGTATACCTTCAGCAGGCCGGATCGCGACCCCAGAACGCATGTAATCTCCATCGCATATACTGCCCTCATCCCGCGGGGAAAACTGCAGTTTCGGGCCGGAGATGACGCAAGGGATGCCCGCCTTTTTGCCATTTATTTTCAGGACGGAACATTATCTCTGGTATCGGATTCTCTGACACTTTCGGAAAAGGAGCTTGCCTTTGACCATGCCGAGATTATAAAAACGGCAATCCTGCGCCTGCGCGGCCGCATTGATTATGAGCCGGACGCCTTCGAGCTGCTGGAAAGCAAAACGGCCTTTACCATTTTTGAACTCAAGCAGATCTTCGAAACCATCAAGGATACCTCCATGGATACTGCCAATTTTCGTAAAATGTTTTTCCGAAATTATGTAAACACCGGCATTGCCTCGTCTCTTGGCCAAACCCGCCGGGATAAGGGGCGCAGGGCCGCCGCACTCTACTGCATGAATTAAAATTAAAGGGGGGAAATAAACCGTGAAAAACCTGAAAACCGGCGCCGGCGATCTGCTTGTTGTAGTGGATATGCAGGAGGATTTTGTGAACGGCTCTCTTGGAACCAAAGAGGCGCAGAAGATCGTTCCCGATGTTGCGGAATTCATCAAAAGCTTTTCGGGCCGAAAGGTGTACACCATGGATACGCATACCAATGCCTATTTATCCACGCAGGAGGGCAAAAACCTGCCGGTGAAGCATACCGTTCGGGGTACGGCCGGCTGGGAGCTTGTTTCCGGCATTCGGGAGCTTGTAACAGAGGCGGATACCGTCGTTGAAAAAGGCGCGTTCGGCAGCCTGACGATTGCCGATATCGTTCAAAAAACGCATTACGAAAACATTTATTTCATCGGCGTCTGCACCGGCATTTGCGTGATCAGCAACGCCGTAATTGCCAAGGCGGCAGATCCGGAGGCCGTGATCCACATTGTAAAGGATCTTTGCGCGTGCGTTTCTCCCGAATGCCACGAAACAGCCATCAGCGCCATGCGCCTGCTGCAAATGGATATTATCGAGTAAAGCCGGCGCTGTATGCGCCATATTCCGCGCAGCTTTTTTCAAAACCGTACAAAAAGAGTAGGAGGATCATTATGCAGCTCGGGCAAATCATCACCTCGCTTTTGGAAATCGATCTTTACAAACTCAGCATGGGGCAGGCCATTTATCATCAGTTTCCCAGCTACAAAACCACATGGACGTTTAAGTGCCGCAATAAGGACGTTCACTTCACGCACGAAATGGTAGAAGAGATCCGCGCCCAGATCCAGGCCTATTGCGATTTGCGGTTTACCGAAGAGGAGCTTGCCTACATCGATAACATCGTTTGGATGAAGGGCAGCTATGTGGATTTTCTGCGCCTGTGGCGTCCGAACTTCGCCGATTTTAAAATCGAGGAGAACGCCGACTGCGGCTTATCCATTGAGACCTATGGCACATGGCTCAATACCAGCATGTACGAGATCCCTACGTTAGCCATCGTCAACGAGGTGTACTTCCGGATGCGGTACCGCTACGACGAGCTGCTTGCCGATTTTAAGGAACGGCTGCAAAACAAATTTGAGATGCTGAAGAGCGGGAAATGGTATCTCGGCCTGTTTTCGGAATTCGGGCTGCGCCGCCGCCTTTCTGCCGAGGCGCAGGAGCTGGCGGTTGAGACGTTTTCGCATATGAACGATACCATGCGCTGCGCATCCAAATTCATCGGCACCTCCAACGTGTATCTGGCAAAAAAGTTTGGCTTAACGCCGGTGGGCACAATGGCCCATGAGTGGATCATGTGTGTGGGACAGGGCAATCATAAGCACAATCCGGCCTACTCCAACTGGTACGCGCTGGATGCCTGGGTGCGGGAATATGGCGTTTTGAACGGTACGGCTCTTACAGATACCATCGGTACCGATTGCTTTTTGCGCGATTTCCAGCTTACATATGCCACGCTGTTTTCCGGGGTGCGGCATGATTCCGGCGATCCCATCGAATGGGGCGAAAAAATAATCGCCCACTATCAAAAGCTGGGGATCGACGCCGGCACCAAGACGCTGCTATTTTCCGACAGTCTGGATTTTGAACGGGCCGATCAGATCTTCCGGCATTTTCATCAACGGGCGAAGGTGGCGTTCGGCATCGGCACGTATCTTTCAAACGATACGTCGGCGCCCGCGCTGAATATTGTGATGAAAACCACCCGGTGCAACGGGCAGGATGTTGCAAAGATCTCGGACGTGACCGGAAAGGAAATGTGCAAAAATCCGGAATATGTGGAATATCTGACACGCAGCATCAATTGGCGCATGCAGCACGGGGGATCGTGTTAAGCTGATAAGGAGGATACGAGTATGAAGAAATTTGACGCAAAGCAGGAAGCACTGCATATGATTGAGTGGATCCGCGCATGGTTTGAGGCAAACGGGCGCACAGCAACCGCCGTGATCGGCATTTCCGGCGGGAAGGATTCCACGGTTGCGGCAAAGCTTTTGTGTGAGGCGCTGGGGACACAGCGTGTATTCGGCGTGCTGATGCCCAACGGGGAACAGGCTGATCTGTGCGATGCGGAGCGTGTTGCACAGCATCTTGGCATTCCGTATTCCATTGTAAATATCGAAAAGGCGGCGGCAAATACGATGGACTGCATTCTGCATGCGGTGCGTTCGCCTGCGAATGCGCAGCCGTGGGAAGCTTCGGAGGACGTTCGGATCAATCTGCCGCCGCGGATCCGGATGGCTGTTTTGTACGGGATCGCGCAGTCGTTTCCTGGCGGCGGGCGTGTGGCCAATACCTGCAACCGCTCCGAGGATTATATCGGGTACAGCACAAAATACGGAGACGCTGCCGGGGATTTTTCGCCGCTGTCTCATTATACCGTCACAGAGGTGCGCCAGATCGGCCATGCTATGGGCCTGCCGGCAGACCTTGTGGAGAAAAAGCCCTCGGATGGGCTGTGCGGCAAAACGGATGAGGAACGCATCGGCTTTTCTTACGAAGTGCTGGACGCCTACATCGAAACCGGTGTCTGCGGCGACGCACAGGTGAAGGAGAAGATTGATCGGATGCATGCGGCAAATCTTCACAAGCTGCAGCTGATGCCCGCCTGCCCCAAAAGGGAAGACTGAAAAGGCGTTTTATTGGGGGCAAGCGGGCAGGGGGACGGGGCTCCGGCGCGCGTTCCGGCAGGCTCGCCTGCCGCTTTTCCCCTTGGGCGATTCGGCTCTTTTCTGTTTTATAAGCTTGACTGTAGGAGGCGCTGCCATGCATTGCGGGATCTCTACCGCTTGCTTTTATCCCAAGGAGACGGCGCAGGCGCTGGAATTGCTGTGCGGCGCCGGCATCAAAACAACGGAAGTGTTTTTCAATACATTTTCCGAGCTGCGGCCGGAATATGTATCCCGGCTGGAGGAAATCCTGTCCGAATCAAATACGCGCGCTGCTGCGCTGCATCCGTTTTCTTCCATGCTGGAGACATTTTTCTTTGCTTCCGGCTATCAAAACCGCCTGCAGGACGGCCTTTTGCTCTACCGCCGCTATTTTGAGATCTGCCGAGCGCTGCACATTCCGCGCGTGGTATTTCACGGCGACTATGTTCAAACCGCTTTTCCGTTTGCGCAGCATTGCGAAAACTATCTGCTCCTGCGCAAAACAGCACGGGAGTACGGCGTGGAGCTGTGTCAGGAAAACATAGTGCGCTGCAAATGCGGCCGCCCGGAGTATATTCTTCAAATGCGGGAGTATACGGGGGACGATGTCTCGTTTGTGCTGGATATTAAACAGATGCGCCGCGCAAAGGTATCTTTGCCGCAGATGATGGACGCCATGCGCGGAAGGATCGCGCACGTCCATTTAAGCGACGCTGCGCCGGAAAATGACTGTGTAACACCCGGAAAAGGGGATTTTCCGTTTGGCGCGCTGTTCCGGGAGCTGAGGGAAACCGGCTTTTCCGGGGAAATGATGATCGAACTGTACCGCGGCGGATTTTCTACCCTCGAGGAGCTGCAAAAGGCCGCCGCGCAAATGGAGCGTATGTATGCCGGAAGCGGCAAAGCCTCCGGCGTTTGAAAGGAGCAATGCACATGAAGTGCCCATATTGTGGAGAGATCGATTCTAAAGTGATCGATTCGCGCCCGGCCGACGATGGGGAAAGGATCCGCCGCCGCCGCGAATGCCTGTCTTGTCAGAAGCGCTTTACCACTTACGAGGTGGTGGAGACGGTTCCGCTGATGGTGATGAAACGGGATCGGTCGCGGGAGGCGTTCAACCGGCAAAAGCTGCTGAACGGGATGATGCGCGCCTGCGAAAAGCGGCCGGTTTCCTATCAAATGCTGGAAACGGCCGTGGATAACATCGAGCAGACGCTGCTCAATTCCTACGAGCGGGAGATCTCCACCGAAGCCGTGGGCGAGCTTGCCATGCAGGAGCTGAAATCCATCGACGAAGTAGCGTATGTGCGCTTTGCGTCGGTTTACCGTCAGTTCGGCGATATTGATACGTTTATGGACGAGCTGAAGGAGATGCTGAGCCTGCGCACGGCAAAGGATGCCCCCTTAAAAAACGCTGGAAAATAAATGCTCCATCGCTGCGATCTGCTCGCTTGCCTTGTCGATCTCGCTGTACAGATCGCGTACGGTTTCGTCCTTGGCATAGGCCGGCAGGCCATGCAGGTTTACGCTGGCGGCGGCGACAGTCTCGCGGCGCAAAAAAAGCTCTAAAAAATGCTGGCGCGAATCATAGTATTCCAGCAGCGCCTGCAGATGCTGCGCAGAGCTTTTGTATGCTCCGGCTTCGGCAAGCGCGCGTGCCTGCAAAAGCTGCTGCTGAACAGACTGCGTAATGTGCAGTACCGTGAGGTGGCTGATCATGCACAGCAGTATGGAAAGGGCGAGAATCGCCCACGCAATGCGGACTCTCCGCATCAGAAATGCCTCCCATCCGGGGCGAAGAGATCGACAGATCCCGATCCTTGTCGGCAGACTGTCCCAAAAGTGCTGCTGTCGAATGACTTTCGCCGATTTGAGATTTTTGATTTGCCGGAAAATTTTTTACCCGCCTCTTTTATTTTTTGCAATGATCTGCGCTTCTTTTGCGTCGTTGCATAAAAACAAAAGCACTTCCCTGCGCGCAAGCCCTGCCGCGCGGCACTGTGCGTCTACCCATGCGGCGTCCACCCCATACAGGCGCAAATTGGCGGCCTCCAGCCTGCCGTCCACAATCAGCGGAAGCGAGGGAAGCCTTGCCGCGGGCGGCAGGATCTGCAGCGCTTTATTGACGGGCGTATCCTGTTCAAATTTTTTCTGTACGCTGATGCTTCCGTTCGTTTCTACAAGGGCGAGTGCAACATCGGAGAGCTCGAAAATATCCTTGCCGCGCAGCGCTTCCAGAAGGTCGTCTACGGTGAACCGAAGGTCGAACAGTGTTGCCTGATCGATCACGCCGTTTTGAACAATCACGCGCGGGCTGCCGGAGACAAGCTGTGCCGTGCGCCGGGAGCGCACACAAAGCGCGGAAACCAGAATTTCTCCTGCCACGATCACAAAAACCGGCAGTACGCTGCCCAGCAGCGGCAGATCGGGCGATTCGATCGAAATAGATGCCAGATTGGAAATTAAGATTGTGGAAACAAGCTCGGAGGGCTGAAGCTCTCCGAGCTGCTTTTTACCCATCAGCCGCATCGCGAGAATGATCAGGATATAAACCAGCACGGTGCGAAACAGCAAAATGGCCATGGCGGATCCTCTCTTTTTGCGGAATAAAATACGGGGCCTAACGGGCGGTTCCACAAGAAAACGAAATGGCGGCGCCTGCTCCAAAGGGCGCGTCCGCAGCGTTCTCAATCCTTGCGTTCCACAAAGGAATGCGGCGGCTTTCGGCCCTGCGGCCGCCACCCTTTGGGCGGCGCGGCCCCGCCGCGCGGGCCTTTTGCGGAACTTCGTTTTCTTATCTCACCGCCCAGTATCTTGCCCCGCGCTGACTAAATTTATCCCCGCTCCGCCATACTAACAAAAAAGGAGGGGATCGATTGGAGCAAACCCTGAGCACCAGCCTGCTGGAAAATAAGCTTGCCGTCAAAGGGATGTTTGGCACGGCGATCGATTTTTACACCAAAGATATCACGCTGATGGGATATCCCTGTTGTATTTGCATGCTGGAGGGCCTCTCCAGCATCGAGCGCCTTTGGGTGATGATGCTGGAGATCCTCAGCAAGCCGGAAACCCAGCCGCAAACGCCGGAGGAGCTGTACGACTATATTTTAAAGCAGACCGCCATTCCGCTGGAAAGCAAAAGCGTTGTTTGCCTGGAGGATGCGCGGGTACAGCTTACCGCAGGCACAAGCGTAATTTTGATCGACGGCGTGGCCCGCGGGCTGGTGCTTTCCACTCAGAGCATGCAATACCGCTCGATCCAGGAACCGAGCGGAGAGGGAAATCTGCGCGGCTCCCGCGAAAGCTTTACCGAACCGCTGCGTGTAAACATCAGCCTTGTGCGCCGGCTGATCCGCACAGAGGAACTGATGGTGGAAACCATGACGGTGGGGGAGCGCACCCAAACCGAGGTTGCGCTGCTTTACAATACAAAACTGGCCCCGGCTGCGGTTTTGACAGCCGTAAAGCGCAGGCTGCAGGCCGCAAAGCTTCCGTTTTTGTTCGATACAGGCTATTTGACCGGATTTTTGCAAAAAAGCCGGTTTTCGTTTTTTCAATCGGTAGGCTATACCGAGCGCCCGGACACAGCCTGCGCAAAAATATGCGAGGGCAAGGTCGTAATCATGGCAAACGGCAGCCCGTTTGCCATGATCGTGCCCTATTTTTTCAGCGAAAATTTTCAAAGCATGGACGATTATTCCGAAAAAGCGTATTTTGCGTCCATTATTCGGGTGCTGAAATATACGGCCTTTCTAATCGCCGTAATGCTGCCGGGCGTGTTTGTATCCGTTGCAAATTTTACGCCGGAGCTGTTCCCGCCGGAGCTGCTTTATAAGGTGGCGTCTGCAGAGCTTGCAACGCCGCTGCCGCTGTTTTTGGAGGCCCTGTTCGTAAATTTTCTACTGGAGGTCGTGCGGGAAGCGGGCCTGCGCCTGCCCAAGCCGATCGGGCATTCCGTCAGTCTGGTGGCGGCGCTGATCGTAGGGGACGCGGCCGTCAGCGCGGGGATCATCGGAACGCCGATTATCATTGTTGCGGCACTTACGGCGATTTGCACCTATGTGGTGCCCTCGCTGTACGAGCCGATCACGGTTTTGCGTATTTTGTTTATTTTGGCGGGCGGGCTGCTGGGCCCGCTTGGGATCGTAGCGCTGTTTTTCTGGATGCTGCTTGGAATGTGCGGCATGAATGCATTCGGAATTCCGTATATGTCGCCGATCGCGCCTGGAAGCAAAGCCTTTTTGCAGGACGGGCTGCTGCGCCGCAGCTGGCGCAGGCTGGCACAGGCGAATTTTTCGATTCGGGAGCTGCCGGGCGGGGAAACGGAGGAATTGGAATGAACGAACAAGCAACCGTAAGCGCGAAGCAGCTTTGCATTTTGCTGTTTTTATCTCTCTGTGTGGATATGGCAGTGCGCTCGTTCACATCCGGCGGGATGCCGCCCGCGCAGAGGGCAATTCCGGCGGCGATTCTAAACGCCGCCGCAACAAGCCTTTTGCTGATTTTTCCGCTGCGGCTGCAGCGCGGTGGCACAGGAGAGGCCTGGCGGGGAGACGCCCTCGGCACAAAGCTGCTTTCGTTTTTTTCTGCGCTTGTTCTTGCCGCTGCCGGCGCGGCGGCAGCCATTCGGGCCGAGGAGTTTTTTCGATACGGATGCGACGAGCCCATGCCCCATCTTTTGGTGTATACCGTTTTTTTGTCGGCCGCTTTTTATGCACTGCGCTGCGGCATGGAAAGCCTCGTGCGCGCGGTGGGCATTGCGACGGGGATCTTTCTTGCGTCGATGCTGCTGATGCTGCTCTCCAACATCGGCGGGATGCGGCTTTTTAACCTTGCGGCCGAACCGTTCGAAGTGCGCGGGATCCTGCAAACGGCGGTGCACGGATTTGTGCTGCCGCCGGAGCTGCTGCTGTTTTTTTTGCTGCGTCCGTATGTTGACGCTGCGGAGAAAACGCCGGTATATCGCACGATTGCAATGCTGTGCCTGTTCTATATCGCGTTGAGCTTCTGCGCACAGGCGGTGCTGGGGGCGTGGGCCGAGGCGCAGACGCAGACGGTCCACACGCTTTCGCGTCTGGGCAGCCTTTCGGTTTTTCGGCGGCTGGATGCCCTGCATACGGCCGCATGGATGCTGGCGGAGCTTTGCAAGCTTTCGGCGCTGGCCTGCGGGGTGCAGAGCGCCGTATTGCGGATCCTGCCCAAAAGGCTGCAAAAATATGCCGATCGGTACGCCGTCGGCATGCTGGCGCTGCTGATCCCTGTCTGCATAGGCCTTGGGCAGGAGACGCTGTATTGCGCATTTACCGTCGCAACTGCTGCTTTGCTGGCGGTGATGACGATTTACGGACACATTCGGGAGGGCTCCTATGCAAAAAAGAACGGTTAAGCTTCTTGCAATGCTTCTGATTGCTCTGTTACCGCTTTGCGGCTGCAGCCGAAGCCTGGGCGAACGCGCCATTGTAAAAATTGTGTACCTGGACGAGAGCAATGGGCAAATTGAGGCGGGGCTTGCGGTATTTACCTGTACGCCGAATTCGGATACCGCCTCGGTGGAAGGGGAAGCCAGAATCTACACCGCGCAGGGCGCAAGCATTGAAGAGGCGCTGTATCACGCCGAACGCCAGCAGAACAAAAAGCCGTTTTATGCGCAAAACGAGATTTTGCTTCTGGGCCCGGGCGCGGCAGCCGATGTAACGCCGTATTTAAGGCATTTTGCGGCCGAAAATGCGGCGCGGCCAAATTTGGCGGCCTTTTTGACGCCGCTGACACTGGAGGAATTTGCCGGATGCGAGGAGGGGATCGGCGACATTGTGCGCGAGGGAGAACGCCTGATGAGCCGTGGCGCACAGGGAGCCGCGCTCACCCAGAGTCTCTTTGAACTGGAGCTTTCCGGGGAAAGCGGCATGCGCGGCTATCTTCCGGTCTTTTCGTTTTCAAAGGAAGAAAAAGATTTTCGCGGCGTGCGGCAGCTTGCCTTGATGGAGGACGGCGCGCCGTACCGGATGCTGGAGGACGCGCCGATGCAGCTGTTTCTGCTGCTGGCCGAACGGTCGAACCGCCTGACGCTCTATACGCAGATCGACGGGGAAACAGTATCGTTTCATGCGCAGCAGCTTTGCCTTACACGCGTTTCGTCTATGGCCGGAGGCGTGCCGAAGCTTACGGTCCGTCTTACAGGGGCGGTGGAGGATATTACGGCAGACGGGGTTCCTGTAGAGGCGGGAGCGCGGCAGAATGCAGCCGGACGGATTAACCTGTATCTGAACGAGCTTGCAAAAGAGCTGAACGAGGCGACCTTTGCGCGGGGAAACGATATTTTCCACTATGGATGGTGGATGAAGCAATTTGATACCGCATCCTGCGAGGCGCTGCTCCGGGCAGGAACACTGTACGAAACCGCGCAAATCGAGTTTATCAGCGACCTCAAGCCGGTATAAAGCCCATAAAGAGGGGACGCCGCAGAGCCTGCGCTCAATGATAAAGGCGGATCTCTTTTTGGTAAAGCATTGTGATCTCCTGTAAAATATCTACGTGGGAAAAATCTCTGTTATATACGACGCGCGTTTCGCGAGCCATGCTCAAATTTTCTACCGGCAGCGCGGTAAGCTTTTTGCTGCGCAGCTCGTCCAAACAGGCGCTGCGCGGCAAAATGGAAACGCCCAGGTCTTTGCGCACAAGATCCTTGATCGTTGCGATGTTATCCACCTCAAGCGTTACACTGATGTTCGCGATGGAATCGTTGCTGCTTTCCAGCGCGGATTCAAACAGCATCCGCGTGGCGGAGGTGGGCAGGCGCAGGATCATCGGTTCCTTTTTCAGCTGAGCAAGCGTTACCACGGCGTTTTTGGAGAGCGGATTGTCATTGGACATCACACACATCAGATAGTCGGTGTCCAGCATCATGGAGGAAAAGCGCGTCACGTTCACAGAGCCTTCCACAATTGCCAGATCCAGCTCATAGTTTTCCAGCATTTCATAAAGATTTTTTATTGTATCCGTAACAACAGTAATATTCAGCCCACTGTGCTGCTGGCAGCATTTTGCCAATACGGTGGGGATCATGTTGCTTTCGGAGGTATGCGTAATGCCAATGCGCAGCGCGGTAAGATGTTTTTCGGCGTTTTGCAGTTCGCGATACATTTTGGCGTCCAGCGCCTTCAGCCGCCGCGCATATTTCACTACGATCTCCCCTTGATCTGTAAGGATCAGGCCGGTTTTGCCCCGCACAAAGATCGGCGCGCCGATCTCCTGCTCCAGCTGTTTGATGTGATGGCTCACGGCAGGCTGCGTCATCGAGAGCGCCCGGGCGGCATGTGTAAAGTTCTGATGCTCGATCACGGCAAGCAGTGTCTGCAGTTTGGTTTCCAGCATGTTGATGCCTCGCTATTAAAAAATTTTATGGAAATCATAGATATCATAATTTGACTTTATCTGTTTTTATCATATCATAAGAATAAAGAAATGACAAGCGGCGCGCAAGGAGGCAAAAAAGCAAGGAAGCGGAAAGCCCCGCGTGCCCATTTGCAGAAAACGCCGGGAAGGGGGAGCATGGCAATGTGTGAAACTGCAGAAAAGAGAGAGCTTTTTGAGCGAACACCGATTCCGAAGGCAATTTTGGAGCTGGCGCTCCCCGCGATGGCGGGGCAGATTATTCTGGTGATCTACAATATGGCGGACAGCTTTTTTTTAGGCCTCACCGGAAGCGACGCGATGATTACAGCCGTTACGGTATGCATGCCGGCCTTTCTGTTTTTATCCGCAATTGCCAATCTGTTTGGCGTTGGTGGCGCAAGCGTAATCTCGCGCTCGCTGGGAAACAAACTGCCGGAGCGTGCTGGGGGAGCCTGTGCGTTTGCGCTGACAGGCTGCATGATCGTAACACTGCTTTATTCTGCCGCGGTATGGCGCGGGATGGACCGGTTCCTCGATCTGCTTGGCGGGTACGAGAGCTCGGTGCACCGGCTTGCCCGCTCGTACTTATTCTGCACCGTTGTTCTCGGCGGCATCGTTACCTCGATGAACGTTCTGCTTGCGCATTTGATCCGTGCCGAGGGACATTCGGTGCATGCAAGCATCGGGATCGCTCTGGGAGGCGTGCTGAATATTTTTTTGGATCCCTTATTCATGTTCGTTCTTTTGCCGCCCGGCAGGGAGGCGCTGGGCGCGGCCATCGCGACCACTCTTTCCAATGCGGCGGCGCTGGGCTATTTTGCGGTGCTTCTGCTGAAAAACCGGGCCAAAACAGTTCTGACCTTTCGGCCGAACCGGGCGATGCTGCAAAACGGAATCCCACACGATGTGATCGCAACCGGTTTGCCCGCCTGCGTGATGACGCTGCTGGAAAACATCTCTTATGCCGTGCTGGATAATCTGGCGAGCCTGGAGGGAATTGCCGTACAGGCGGGCCTTGGGATCGCTAAGAAGGTAAATATGCTAGCGCATTGCACCGTGCGCGGGATTGCACAGGGCGTTTTGCCGCTCATTGGATATAACTACGCAGCGGGCGATTGGAAACGCGTGCGCAGTGCCGTTACGCTCTCCACCCTTCTTTCCGTTGGGATCGCAGCGGCGTGCATGGGCGTCTGTCTGCTGTTCAGCCCGCAGCTGATCGGGATTTTCATCCGGCATGCTTCGCCCTCCTTGCAATATGGAGCGGATTTTCTGCGTATTTTGTGCGTTGGCGCGCCGTTTTCGGCCTGCGCTTATGCCTGTATTTCGTTCTTTCAGGCAACAGGCTGCGGAATGCGGGCGTTTCTGCTTGCCGTTTTTCGCAAGGGCCTGCTGGATATCCCGATGATGTTTTTGCTTCGCCGTCTGTTTGCGGTAAACGGCGTGGTCTGGGCCACACCGTTTACCGATATCATCTGCTGCGCTTTGGCGCTGGCTCTCTTCAAAAACTTTCTGCACAAACACCGGGATGCACTGCAGCCCTCCTCTGCACCAATGCGCATTCTGCGAACGGCAGACCCGCTCCGGAGCTTTCGGGCTTAGCAGAAAGCGTTTTACCTGTTCCTGCCGAGCGCAGACTGCGTGCAGAGGGATTTGCCTGCAATAAAATCCAAAACCCCAAGAATGCATTTGAACCGCTCCCCCGTCAGGAGAACAGGAAAATATAAAAATTTTACACAGCCCGGCAGATATACCCGGCTGAGGCAACCGCCTTCCCGGCCCGCTGCATTGATGCTTATCTCGCCCTTCATAACCCTTCAAACAATTTCCGTTTTCTTCTCGGCACGGCGGCGCTCTTTTTTGGACACAGCAATGCTCCCTCTATAAATGACAGTTTCCTTTTTCGCTGTTTTTTATAGAGGGAGCATATTATTTTCCCCGGGGCTTCTTGTTTTTTTGCTTTGCTGCGGCGCGGACTCTTCAGTGGTCCGCGCTGTTTTTTGCGGTTTCTTTCGCCTTTTGCTTCAGCGCATATTTCGCAATGGCGCGGTCGTAGACATTCAGAACGGACCGAATAAAATCCTTCTCGCTATAGCGCTGCGTAAACGCGCTCACCGTTTTGCGCCGTGCAGCGCGTTCGGCAGGGGAAAGTGCGTCTTCCTCGCGCAAAAGGGCCGCCATTCCGTCCGCGTCCGTAAAGACATTTCCGTTTTCACCGGGAACGATCTGATTCCGATTGTAGATATCCAGCCGCTGCACAACATACAGTCCGCTCGCCATCGCCTCCAGCATGGAAATGGAGTTCATCTCCGAGAGAGAAGCCGTTGCGAACAGATCGCACGCATGGTAGTACGGCGGCAGCTCCGCGTGCTCGATGCGCCCCAGCATCCGTACCTGCCGTTCTATGTCAAGGCGGCGGATCTGCTCATCCAGATTGCCGCGCTCCGGCCCGTCTCCCATAATGAACAGCTTAAAACGTTCCACCCCGCGAAAATGAGCGGCAAAAGAATCGATCAGCACATCGATGCTTTTTTCCTTGCCGAGGCGTCCCACAAAGCAAACGGCGGTATCGCCGTCCCGAATGCCAAGCGTTTTGCGGATGCGGGCTACCTCCCGAGCGTCTACATTCTGCGGCATAAAGTCGGAGAGATCCACAATATTGGGAATGATATTGATATGGCGTTCCACTCCGCAGCGGTGCAGAAATTCCACGACCTTTTCGGAGGGCCCGATGATCTCGGTAGCCCGATTGGCCACACTGCGAAAATAGACATGCGCGGCCGGTTTTACCATGTTCTGAAAACGCTCCGGCGCAACATAAAACATATAATCATCATACATTGTGTGCAGGGTATATACGATCGGCCGCTTCAGCTTACGCGCGGCAAACTGAGCAAAAATACCCATGCTGAATTCTGTGTGGATGTGGATGATGTCCGGATCAAAATTACGGATAATGCGCAAACGCTGAATGTTGAGCGGGTTGGAAAACCCGTATCCGTAAATGCGCTTGAGCGGAATGGCGGGGCAGTACAGTACCCCATCCTTGACATAATGGCATATGGCCTTGTGGTTCGAGGTGACGATCATCACCTCGTGGCCCTCGCGTTCGAGACAGTTTTTCAGCGTTTCGATATGGGTAACGACACCGCTGATAAAGGGAAAGTACGTCTCTGTAAAAATGGCGATTTTCATAAGATGCACAGCTCCTTTCGGCACAGATCCCTTTGAGACAGTATAGCAAATACGGCGGCAAAAAAAAAGTGGATAATATGAATTTTTTCAATCGTAATAAGAGAAGCACTGATCCGGTCGGCTCGTCGGATCAAAGTGCAGATCATTGACGGTCGAAGGCTCAAAACCGCAGGGATCTTTTAGAGCCCATTCAAGATCCTGGGGTGTATGCCGGGCCTGCGGCGGCCGCCCGCGCTGCAAAGCAGGTTTTAAGACGCTTCGTTTTCCGCTCTCACCGCCCTTTTGCCCAGCCGCGTTTTTTGCATAGCAGCATAAAAACAAAAAAATATAGAAATCCAAATTGCCATTCCGCACATTATCGTATATAATAGAAACAGTGACCGCACAGATTGGAATCAGAAAGGATGTTTTTATGCAGCAGTTCAGTGTTTCTTTGGATAAGGTAGTTAAAAAGCTGCAGTTAGAGGTTGTTTATACGCCTACGGAGCTGAAAAATATCCCCATCTACACAGCGGACGTAAACCGGCCGGGCCTGCTGCTGACAGGCTACGACGAGTATTTCGATCCCATGCGTATTCAGATCTTTGGCAATGCCGAGGTGGGCTACCTTTCCACGCTCAACGAAAGCGAGCGGCGCAGCCATATTCATACGCTGTTTGCGGCCAAGCCTCCGGCGCTGATCATCTCGCGCAATCTTGCCGTCTTTGACGAAGTGCTGGAATTCGCCTCGCAGTACGGGGTTCCGGTGCTGCGTTCGCCGGAAAATACCTCCAGCCTGATGAGCTTGCTCATCTCAAACCTCAGTGTCGAGGTAGCGCCGCGCATTACACGTCACGGTGTTTTCATCGAGGTGTACGGCGAGGGCATCCTGATCCTGGGCGAAAGCGGCGTTGGCAAAAGCGAAACGGCTGTCGAACTTGTCAAGCGCGGCCATCGCCTGATTGCGGACGACGCGGTGGAGCTGCGTCGGGTATCCGACAGAACGATCGTGGGCCGCGCACCGGAAAATATCCGCCATTTTATCGAGCTGCGCGGCGTCGGCATCATCAACGTGGCGCGCGTGTTTGGCGACGGCGCGGTGAAAATGAGCGAGAAGATCGATCTGGTTGTGGAACTGGAGCCGTGGGATAAAACAAAGCATTACAGCCGCACGGGGCTCGAGACCGATGTGACAGATATCATGGGCATCCAGCTGCCGTGTACTGTCATTCCCGTGATGCCCGGACGCAACCTTGCTGTTATTTTAGAGGCGGCCGCCATCAACAACCGCCAGAAAAAGATGGGCTATAACGCCGCGCGGGAACTGCTGGACCGATTGGGCCTGGATGAGGACGACGACCCGACTCTGCGCTGAAGCGGCAAGCGGCAGAACGTTTTGCGGGCTGTGCCGAAAGTGTCCGCAATGCCGGGAGGCGCTTTAAATACGCGGCAGTTTTTTGCCAAAAGAGGCATCCGGCGACACTGCGGTATGCCATGGATGCGCCGGTTGGAAGATCCCGCAGGGGCGGAAGGAAGCTTTGTAAGAATAGAACGAGAAAGGAACCCTGTTTTTTTCATGAAAATGATCGCCGATCTGCATCTGCACACGGTGGCCTCGAATCACGCGTTCAACACCGTTACCGAAATGGCGCGCCGCGCACAGGAGCTGGGCTTTTTTGCCGCCGCTGTCACCGATCACGCGCCGCGTCTGCCCGATTCGCCGCACCCATGGTACTTTTCCAGCCTGAAAAGGCTCCCCGATCGCATTGAAGGCATCTGGCTTTTGAAGGGTGTGGAGGCCAATGTGCTCAGCTTACAGGGAGAGCTGGATTTTACGCCGGCAGATTTTGAAAGAATGCAGCTGGACTGGGTGATCGCCTCCATCCACAGCGATGCGTTCTGCCGTTCGCTCACCGAGGATGACGCCACGCGGCTTTGGCTGAATATTGCAGAAAATTCTTACGTAGACTGTATTGGCCATTCGGAAAGCCGCGCGTTTTGCTATGATTACGATACGGTGACAAAGGTGTTTGCGCAAAAGCACAAAATTGTGGAGATGAACGGAAATTCTGCCGTTGCGCGGCCCGGCAATGAAGAAAACCTGCGCGCGCTGGCACTGGCCTGCAAACGCAACGGTACCAGCATCGCTGTCAATTCCGACGCGCACTCCATTTATCGTTTGGGCTGCTTCGATTCTGTTTTGCCCATGCTGGAGGAAATTGATTTCCCTATGGAATTGATCGTGAATGCAAGCAAAGAAAATTTGATCGCCGCGCTGCGGGAACATCAAAAACCGGTTGCGTACCGGATGGAAGAAAGGATCGTAAAATGAAACCATATGCCATTGGCGTCGATTTGGGAGGTACCAATATTAAGGCCGGTCTGGTAGACGCGGATCATCACATCGCAGACAGCCTTTACTGCAAAACCAATTTGCCGCGCCCGCAGGAAGAAATAGAACAGAAGATCGCCGGGCTTTGCGAGGAGCTGTGCCGGAGAGCGGATCTTTCGCTCTCCGAGGATATCAGCTCTGTCGGCATTGGAACGCCCGGCAGCGTAAATTCCAAAACCGGCATCGTAGAGTTCAATGCCAACTTTAACTATCGCAATTGGCATCTGGCGCAGGCGATGGAAGCACGTTTGCCCTGCCGCGTTTATATCGAAAACGACGCCAATGCGGCTGCCCTTGGCGAATATATCGCGGGCGCGGCGCGCGGCGCGCGGTATGCCGTTGCCATCACGCTTGGAACGGGCATCGGCGGGGGGATCATCATCGACGGAAAAATATTTTCCGGCTTCAATTCCGCGGGCGCGGAGCTGGGCCATACGGTTATCGAAAGAGACGGGCGGCCCTGCATGTGCGGGCGGCGCGGCTGCTGGGAAAAATACGCCTCCGCACGTGCCCTGACAGAGGATACGCGCGCCGCCATGCGCCGCAGCCCGGAGAACATGATGTGGCAAAGCGTGGAGGGCGATTTGCAGCGTGTGAATGCAAAAACAGCATTTGATGCAATGCGGGCAGGCGATGCGCTCGGCACACAGCTGGTGGAGGAATACATTGAATCGCTCGCCTGCGGCCTGATAAACGTGATCAACATTTTCCAGCCGGAGATCATCTGCATCGGCGGCGGCGTCTCCAAGGAGGGAGAACCGCTTTTGGAGCGCATCCGTGCGATTGTGGACAGGGAGGATTATGCGCGCGACAGCATGCACCGCACGCGCATTGTGATCGCACAGCTGCGCAATGACGCGGGGATCATTGGCGCCGCGGGCCTTGCCGCGCAGTACCTGTAACACGCGGCGGCAAGCGGCGCATAAGGCGCATCGACGCAGAAAGCCGGCAAGCGGCTTTTGGCAGAAAGAACAAAACGGGGAGGCTATTATGGTGCATTGGAATGAGATCGCATCCGATTTTCGGCGGGGGGCGATCCCTTGCGCCGTGCAGGAGCGGCTGGCGCATCATACCAGCTTCCAGATCGGCGGGCCGGCGCGCCTGTTCTGTGAGCCGCAGAACAAACGGCAGCTTGCGGGGGCCCTTGCAATTTGCCGTACACACGGCGTGCGGTATTATCTGCTGGGAAACGGAACCAACGTTCTCTTTGCTGACGAGGGCTTTGACGGTGTGATCATCCGCATTGGCGGGGCAATGGGGGGGATCGTTCGCAACGGCCGTATCCTGACAGCCGAAGCAGGCGCGCCGCTGTCCCGCGTTTGCGTTGTGGCGGCGAACGAGGGTCTTTCCGGCATGGAATTTGCGTTTGGTATTCCTGGCTGCGTGGGCGGCGCGGTATATATGAATGCGGGCGCCTACGGCGGTGAGATTAAGGATATTTTGGTTTCGGCATCCTTTCTGGACGAGACGGGCGAGGAACGGGTGCTTTCCGCACAGGAACTGCATCTGGGATATCGCACCTCGATTTTTGAACATCAGCCGTGGTGCATTTTATCCGCAAGCTTTTTGCTGCGCGAGGACAACAGCAACGATATCCGGATGCGCATGGCAGAGTACGGCCGCCGCCGCACCGAAAAGCAGCCGCTTGAAATGCCCAGTGCGGGCAGCACCTTCAAACGTCCGAAGGGGGCGTTCGCGGGGGCGCTGATCGAGCAGTGCGGCCTGCGCGGCTGCACGATCGGCGGCGCGCAGATCAGCGAAAAGCATTGCGGTTTTATTGTCAATACCGGAAACGCATCCTGCGAGGACGTATTGAGCCTTGCGGACGTTGTTTGCAAGATCGTAACGGAGCAGACAGGCTTTGTGCTGGAAAAGGAGATCCGTGTGGTACGGTGAAGCACGTGCAAAATGCAGCCAAAGCACCAATGCAAGGGGGTATGCCTTTACAGGGCGCGCCCGTGCAGGGGAATGAAAAACAGGCGGCACAAGACTGTAAAAAACCGGGGAGAGCGTTATGAACCTTTTGATCGTGACCGGATTATCCGGGGCGGGAAAATCGCTTGCGATGCATGCGCTGGAGGACATCGGCTTTTTTTGCATCGACAATATTCCGGCAGGCATTTTTGCAAAGCTGATGGAGTTTGCGCAGCAAAGTGAAAACCCGCTGGAGCGCATGGCGGTGGTTTTGGATATCCGCGGCGGCCGCTCCGCCGAAGACATCCTGGGAGCGCTTACGCAGCTGCAAAAGCTGCAAGTGGCGTATAAGATCCTGTTTTTGGATGCGTGTGACGACGTGCTGGAGCGGCGCTATCGGGAGACACGCCGCCGCCATCCCATCTGCCTTGCGTCAAATGTCTCTACGGGCGAGGCGATCCTGCGCGAGCGCGCTATTTTAGCGCCGCTGTACGGTGCTGCGGATTATCAGATCGATACCTCGCTGCTTTCCACTGCGCAGCTGAAGGATCGGGTTGTATCGCTGTTTGTGGATAAAACGTCGGATGCGATGGGGCTTACCATTCTTTCTTTCGGTTTCAAATACGGACAGCCCAAAGAGGCGGATATCGTCTTTGACGTTCGCTGCCTGCCAAACCCGTTTTATGTTCCGGAATTGAAGCATAAGACGGGCCTTGACAGGGAGGTTTCGGATTATGTGCTGCAATTTGAGGAAGCGCGCGGCCTGCTTTTCCGCATGGAAGAGCTGCTGCGATATTCGCTGCCGCTGTATGTGAAAGAGGGAAAAAGCCAGTTGACGGTTGCGGTGGGCTGCACCGGCGGCAAACACCGATCGATCACCTTTGCCGAGAAGCTGGCGGAGTATGCCGCAGGCCTGGGATATCACCCCGTGGTGGAGCATCGGGACGTTCAGCGCACCTATATTTGAAAAAGGCGGGCCTTGCCGCAGGCCGAAAGCGCCGTGCGGCGCAATCCCTTCCCAATGGATCAACAACAAGCGCAAAAAGAAAGGAAACCGCCGTGAGCTTTTCTCAGAATGTAAAAAAAGAGATCCTTGCGCGCGAGCTGGACGGCGACTGCTGCGCGGCTGCCGCCTATGGTTTTGCGTGCTTTGGAAAGCTGTTCGGCGCGCAGGGCGCCGTGTTTTATACCGAGCTGCCCGCCGTGGCGCGATATGCCCAAAAGGTGTTTGCGCGCGCGGGTGTAATCGGGAAGATCCGGCCCAAAAGCGATACAGAGAAAGGCGTGTGGGAGTTTTCGGTGCGCGAGCCGGAGGAAGTGCGCCGTATGCTGACGCTGTTCGGCCATACGGGCGACGAACCGAACCTGCGCCTCAACGACCGGAATCTTTCCTCCGAACGCGGTGTCAGCGCTTTTGCCGCCGCTGCGTTTCTCTGCAGCGGTACCATCACCAACCCGCAAAGGGAATACAATTTAGAATTTATCTCGCCGCGATACCATCTCATCCACGATCTGGAGGCGCTTTTAATGGGCCGCGGTTTCGCGCCGAAGCATATCCGCCGCAAGGGCCTGAACGTGCTGTATTTTAAGGCGAGCGAACAAATTGAAGATATGCTCACCTTTATGGGCGCCTCCGGCGCGGCGCTTGAAATTATGAACCTGAAGGTGTACAGGGATCTGCGCAACAAGGCAAACCGCATCACCAACTGCGAAACGGCAAATATCGATAAAACGGTTTCGGCCAGCGGCCAGACGCTGGCCGCGATCCGATACCTCAAACAGCATAATGCCTTCGAAACCTTGCCGGAGCCGCTGCGGGACACCGCGCAGCGGCGTGAGGCATATCCCGATCTTTCTTTAAAAGAGCTGGCGGAACGCTTTCACCCGCCGATCAGCAAATCCGGTCTTTCCCATCGCATGAAAAAGCTGGAACAAACCGCACAACAGCTGCGGGAAAGGGCAAAGCATGAGTGAACAGGTAAAAAACTTTACACATTTGCATTTGCATACGGAATACAGCCTTTTGGACGGCGCCTGCCGGATTGAGGGGCTGATGAAGCGCGTAAAAGCACTGGGGCAGACGGCCGTTGCCATTACGGATCACGGCGTGATGTACGGCTGTGTGGATTTTTATAAGGCGGCCAAAAAAGAGGGGATCAAGCCCATCATCGGCTGCGAGGTCTACGTTGCCACCAGAACGCGCTTTGACAAAGTGAGCCGCATCGACGGATCGAACCATCTTGTGCTTTTGTGTAAAAACGAGACAGGCTACCGGAACCTTATCCGCATGGTATCGCTTGGCTTTACCGAGGGCTTTTACAACAAGCCTCGAATCGATCACGCGCTGCTTGAGCAATATCATGAGGGGCTCATCTGCCTTTCGGCGTGCCTTGCGGGCGAAATTCCGCAGGCGCTGCTTGCGGGCGACTACGAAAAAGCAAAAAACCTTGCGCTCTATTATGAGGAGCTGTTTGGCAAGGGGAATTTTTACATCGAAATTCAGGATCACGGCATTGACGAACAGCGCACGGTGCTGCCGCTGCTCATCCGGCTTTCACATGAAACAGGCGTTCCGCTTGTGGCAACAAACGACGCGCATTATTTAACAAAAGAGGATGCGCAGACGCAGCATATCCTGATCTGTATCCAGACGAATAAAACGGTGCACGACGAAAATGTGCTGGAATTCGGCACCGAGGAATTTTATGTAAAAAGCACCGAAGAGATGTGCGAGCTGTTCCGCGCGTGGCCCGAGGCATGCGAAAACACAAACCGCATCGCCGGGCAATGCAATTTCGATTTTGAATTTGGTGTAACAAAGCTGCCGTATTTTGAAGCGCCGGACGGCATGGACAACCGCGACTATTTTAACCGGCTGTGCCGCGACGGCCTTGCGCGGCGCTACGGCACAGAGCCATCAGCAGAGCTCACCGAACGGCTTGATTACGAAATCTCCGTCATCGACCGGATGGGGTATATCAACTATTACCTAATCGTATACGACTTTATCAATTACGCAAAAAGCAGAGGGATCCCCGTAGGGCCCGGGCGCGGCTCCGGCGCGGGCAGCCTTGCCGCGTACTGCATGGGCATTACCAATATCGATCCCATCCAGTATAACCTGCTGTTTGAACGCTTTCTGAATCCGGAGCGTGTTTCCATGCCGGATTTTGATATCGATTTTTGCTATGAGCGGCGGCAGGAGGTAATCGACTACGTAATCGGCAAATACGGCGCCGACCACGTGGCGCAGATCGTCACCTTCGGCACGCTTGCCGCGCGCGGCGTCATCCGCGATGTGGGGCGCGTAATGGACATTCCCTACGGCACGGTGGACACCATTGCAAAGCTTGTGCCCATGGAGCCCAAAATGACGCTGACGAAGGCGCTGTCTGTTTCCAAAGAGCTGCGGGAGCGGTGCGATACCGACCCGCAGATAAAAGAGCTGATCGAGACATCGCTGAAGCTGGAGGGAATGCCGCGCCATGCCTCTACGCATGCGGCGGGTGTCGTTATCACGCGGGAGGCGGTGGATGCATATGTTCCGCTGTCTACCAACGACGGAAACCCCGTTACACAGTTCACCATGACCACCATCGAGGAGCTGGGCCTGCTCAAAATGGATTTTTTGGGCCTGCGCACGCTTACGGTGATCAACGACGCGGAAAAAATGATCCGCAGCCGGGAACCGGATTTTTCGATGGACCGCATCCCCTACGACGATCAGAGTGTTTATGCAATGCTGAACGCGGGCGATACCTGCGGCGTATTTCAGATGGAATCCAGCGGCATGACGCAGGTGGTTGTGGGGCTGCAGTCCAAAAGCATCGAGGATATCATCGCGGTGATCGCGCTGTACCGCCCCGGGCCGATGGAATCCATTCCCACCTATATTGCAAACCGGCATACGCCGGGCAATGTCCGGTATAAAACACCGCAGCTTGAGCATATCCTCGATGTTACCAACGGATGCATCGTCTATCAGGAGCAGGTGATGCAGATCTGCCGCGAGCTTGCGGGCTTTTCTTACGGGCAGGCGGATCTGGTGCGCCGCGCCATGAGCAAAAAAAAGCACGACGTAATGGAAAAAGAGCGTCAGCATTTTATTTACGGCAATACCGAGCCGGGGCAGGAGTGCCCCGGATGTGTGAAAAACGGCATTCCCGAGCAGGTGGCAAACGCCATTTTTGACGAAATGTCCAGCTTTGCTTCTTATGCGTTCAATAAGGCGCACGCCGCCTGCTATGCCGTGGTGGCTTATCAGACAGCCTATCTGAAAAAGCACTATAAGCGCGAGTTTATGGCCGCGCTGCTCACCAGTGTTTTGGAGAATACCGACAAGGTGATTGAATATACCGCCGAATGCCAGCGGATGGGGATCCGCGTTTTGCCGCCGGATATCAACGCCAGCGAGGCGGGCTTTACGGTGGAGGGCGAGAACATTCGCTTTGGGCTTTTGGCGCTGAAAAACGTTGGCCGCAATCTCATTGCGGCCGTTGTGCGAGAGCGTCAGAACGGCCCCTACCGCAGCCTGTATCATTTCTGCAAGCGGATGCATGGCGGAGAGATCAATCGCCGCGCGGTGGAAAGCATGATCAAAAGCGGCGCGTTCGATCGGCTGGAGGCAAAGCGCCGCTCAATGATCGACGGCATTGAGGGCATTTTGAAAAGCGTGGAAAACGAGGCGCGGCGGAATTTGGACGGACAAATCGATTTCTTCGGTGCGCTGGGCGGCACGGCGGAAAACGGGCAGGATGTTTACCGGCTGCCGGACACAGGCGCGGAGTATCCATACGACATCATGCTCCAAATGGAAAAAGAGGTGAGCGGGCTGTATCTTTCGGGCCATCCGCTCGATCATTACCGGGATCTGATCGAACAGATCTCCAATTGCCGTGTCAACGCGCTTACAGGAGAAGACGCGCACTCCTACGACGGAAAAAACGTTGCGCTGGTGTGTACCGTGGTGCGCGTAAAAACCATCAACACCAAGGCGGGCGGCCTGATGGCATTTATCAGCGTAGAAGATCTGAGCGGCTCGATGGAGGTGCTTGCGTTTCCCAAGGTGCTGCTGGAAAGCGCCGAGGCGGTGCACGACAATGCCGTTGTTGTGGTGCAGGGCCGCGTTTCTTACAAAGAGGATGAGTCCTGCAAGATCATTGCCGATTCGATCACGGATATCGAGCGCTATCAGCCGGAAAAGCTGCGCGCGGCGCAGAATAAAAAAGGTGAAGGGCTTTGGCTGCGCGTGCCGTCCATGAACAGCGAGGCATTTGAGGATACCAAAAATCTGCTGAGGATCTTTGAGGGCAGCTTCCCGGTTTATATGTACTTCGAGGACACCCGGCAGAAAATGCGCGCACCCAAAAGTCTCTGGTGCCTGCAAAACGATCTTTTGTTCTCTGAGCTGGAGCGCATTCTCGGCAAGGGAAGCGTCGTGATCAAATAAAACGCATTTTCTGTCTGTTTTTTAACAAAGTGTCTTGAATTTGCGGGCGCATTTGTTTATAATGAATTTTAGAGTAAAACGCTCGGCGTTTGAAATTTTGAAGGGGGTTTTTTCATGGCGACCGAGATCAAAACGATCGGCGTATTAACGAGCGGCGGCGATGCTCCGGGCATGAACGCGGCGATTCGCGCCGTTGTGCGCACGGCGATCATGCGGGGATATCAGGTAAAAGGCATTCGTCACGGCTATAACGGCCTGTTGACGGAGGATATCATAGATATGAGCCTGCGCAGCGTTTCTGAGATTATTCACCGCGGCGGTACGATCTTATATACGGCGCGCTGCCTCGAATTCAAAACGCTGGAAGGGCAGCAGCGCGCGGCTAAGGCCTGCCGGGATCACGGCATCGACGCGCTGGTGGTGATCGGCGGCGACGGCTCGTTCCGTGGATGCAACGCCATGGCTGCGCAGGGCATTCCGTGCATCGGCATTCCGGGCACGATCGATAACGACATCGCGTGCAGCGATTACACCATTGGCTACGATACGGCAATGAACACCGCCGTTGAAATGATCGATAAGCTGCGCGATACCACCCAAAGCCACGATCGCTGCAGCGTAGTGGAGGTAATGGGCCGCAATGCCGGCTATATTGCGCTGAATACGGGCATCGCCGTGGGCGCTCTTGCAACGCTGATCCCCGAGGTGCCTTACGATCTGGAACGCGATATCATCGCCAAAATGAAGGCGACACAGAAAACCGGCAAGCAGCACTTCATCATTATTATTGCCGAGGGTGTGGGGCGTGCGCACGACTTGGCCGATCAGATCCAGTCCAGCACGGGGATCGATTCCCGCGCTACGGTGCTGGGCCATGTGCAGCGCGGCGGTTCGCCCACCCTACGCGACCGTGTTACGGCAAGCCGTATGGGCTACCACGCGGTGGAGCTGCTGCGCAAGGGCATTTTCAACCGTGTTGTGGCCACCAAGGCGGAATCCATTGTCGATTACGATATTTCTGTGGCGCTGTCCATGTACAAAACCATCGATACCACGATGCTCGAGATCGGATCGACAATCTCGATTTGAACGGATCCTCTTGCCGGCAAATATATTACAAGGACGCTGCTGCTGCGGCGTCCTTGTGTTTTCCGGCATAACAAATGCCGGACGGCGCAGCGGGTGAGGCAAAAGCAGCAAAAGACGCTGTTTTTGCTTTTGTCAAAAACAGCCGCAAAGGCACCTTTTTTCTTCTCCTTGAATATAGTAGAAGAGGACCGAATCCGCTGAAAAGCGATGTGGGTTCGACGCCCTTCTACGATGGATAAAGCAGAATATTCATAAAAAAGGGGAGAGATGAGAGCATGCGGCACATTCGCAGGCCTGCCGCCACGCCCAAAAAACGTGTCGTTCTGATTCGGCTGTTTCTGGTATTCGCCGCGCTGTTTGCGGCGTTTGCAGTGCTGGATAATCGGCTGCGCCCGGTGGTCACCACCATGGCGCAGTATCAATGCCGCGTAGTATCTGTGCTGGCCATCAATGAGGCGGTGATGGAGGAACTCGGCAGCATTCCGGAATCGGAGCGCTCGCTTGTAACGGTTGAAAAAGCGCCGGACGGAACGGTATCTGCCATCGAGATTGATTCCGTGGAAATGAACCGGCTGAAAACAAGGCTGACAAACGCCGTTGCAAACCGACTGCTCAGTATTCCCAAGCAGGATGTCAGCATTCCGCTGGGCACCTTGCTGGGCTGGCAGATCATGGCGGGCCGCGGGCCGGATATCCCGCTGCAGGTGGTGCCCACCTCGTTTGTGCAAAGCGCCATTGTCGATTCTCTGGAAACCGCCGGCATCAATCAAACGCAGCACCGCGTCCTGATCCGTTTTACCGTGGAGATGAGCGCGATCCTGCCGGGCTATTCCACCGATGTAACCGTCGAAAACGAGGTGTGCGTTGCGCAGACGCTGATCGTGGGAAAGGTACCGCAGGTTTATGCATCCGGCCATTGAGCGCGGTAAACATTTTTGTCGGTTTTTTATGTTTTCCGGTATGCGAAAACACCTTTTTATGCTATACTGATATTGCCGTCGAAAATTAAGGATCGGCCTTGCCGAAGGCCAAAAGATTCGTTCAGCGCCTGAATGATACGCAAATTGCAACAGGAGTGATAACTTGGACAGCAAACAGGCACAGGAGCGCCATGCGGCGCTGACAAAGCAGATCGAATATCACAATCATTTGTACTATGATCTCGACCGGCCCGAGCTGGACGATTTTGCCTATGACGCCCTGACGCGGGAGCTGAAGGCAATAGAAGCGGCTTTTCCAAACCTTGTTTCTGTCGATTCTCCCACACAGCGCATCGGCGGCGCGGCCGCCGGCCGCTTTGAAAAGGTGACACACACGGTTCGGATGGAAAGCCTGCAGGACGTTTTTTCTCTGGAAGAAGTGCGGGAGTTTGATGCCCGCGTGCGCGATGCCGGCATTGTGCCGCAATATGTGGTGGAAGCAAAGATCGACGGATTATCCGTTAGCCTCGAATACCGGGACGGGGTGTTTGTACGCGGTTCCACGCGCGGAGACGGTGCCGTCGGCGAGGATGTCACGCAAAATCTGGCGGCCATTCGGGATATTCCAAAGCATCTGCCCGCGGGGGCGCCGCCGTTTTTGGAGGTGCGCGGCGAGGTATATATGCCGCACGAGGCATTTATCAAGCTGACGGAGGAGCAGGAGCTGAATGACAAACAGCCCTTTAAAAACCCCCGCAACGCGGCTGCCGGTTCGCTGCGCCAGAAGGACAGCGGCATTACGGCGGGGCGCGGGCTTTCGATTTTTATTTTCAATCTGCAGCGCATTGAGGGAGCAACGCTGGAAGGGCACCGGCAAAGCCTCGAATATTTGGCCGCGCTCGGCTTTCCGGTATCGCCGCGTCACACATGCTTTGACGATATCGAGAACGTGATCGCGGAGATCGAAGCCATCGGCGCTTTGCGTGGAACTCTGGCCTACGATATCGACGGAGCTGTTGTAAAGGTGGATAGCTTTATGCAGCGGGAGGCGATGGGAAGCACCAGCAAGTATCCGCGCTGGGCAGTCGCCTTTAAGTATCCGCCCGAGGAAAAGGAATCGCATTTGCTTGCGGTGGAGGTCTCTGTCGGCCGTACCGGCGTATTGACGCCCACAGCTGTTTTTGAACCGATTTTGCTTGCGGGAACAACGGTGTCCCGCGCCATTTTGCACAACGAGGATTTTATCCGTCAGCTTGGCGTGGGCGTTGGCGATACCATCCGTGTGCGAAAAGCGGGGGACATCATTCCCGAGGTGGTGGCGGTTGTAAAGCACGCGCCGGGGGCTTCTGTTTTCGAAATGCCGAAAACCTGCCCCTCCTGCGGCGCGCCCGTGCAGCGCCTTGCCGGGGAAGCCGCGCTGCGCTGTAGCAATCCGGAATGTCCGGCGCAGGCGCTGCGCAATCTCATTCATTTTGCGTCGCGCGCCGCAATGGATATTGACGGCCTCGGCCCCGCTGTGGCAAAGCAGCTTGCCGAACGCGGCTTTGTGCGCACGGCGGCGGATCTTTACGATCTTACGCAGGAGCAGCTGCTCACCTTGGAAAAATTCAAGGAGAGATCTGCCGCGAACCTGCTGGCCGCGATTGCCGCGTCCAAGGAAAACGGGCTCGATCGTCTGCTATTTGCACTGGGCATTCGAAATATCGGCAGTAAGGCCGCCGCACTCCTGGCAGAGCGCTTCGGCACGATGGAGGCCGTCGCAGCCGCCTCTCCGGAGGCGCTGAACGAAATTGACGGCTTCGGCGGCGTGATGGCAGAAAGTGTGCTGGATTTTTTTGCAAAGGAAGGCACGCAGGACCTATTGCGCCGGCTGCGCGAGGCGGGGGTAAATATGAGGTACAACGGGCCGGAAAAGACAGACACGCTGGCCGGAAAAACCATCGTGGTAACCGGTACACTGCCTACGCTTTCCCGCACGCAGGCAGAAGCGCTTATCACAAAGAATGGGGGCAGGGCGGCCTCCTCTGTCTCTAAAAGGACAAGTTATGTGCTTGCCGGCGAAGCGGCCGGCTCTAAGCTGACAAAGGCTCAGGCGCTGGGGGTACCCGTAATCGATGAGAACACCTTTTTTGCCTTGCTGGGCCGGGAGATATTACCGGAAAATGGGGAAGCAACGGATGAAAATTGATGTAAGACGCATCGCAGAACAGGCGATGCTGGAGTTGCCGGAAGAACAGGCAGAAGCGCTGGAACGGGAATTTGCTGCATTTATAGAGATGGCACAGTGCCTGCCGGAGCCCGAAGAGGCGGATAAGTGCTTCGCGCCGGAGGAAATGATGTTGCTGCGGGAAGATGCGATCGTGCTGTCCTATCCGCGCGAGGCGATGCTGCAAAATGCGCCCCAAACGTCTGCGGGCTGCATTGCAGCGTCAAAAGCATTTAAAACGGATGAAACGGGTGTGGCAGCGAGATGAAGCTATATTCAAAAACAGCGGCGGAGCTTTCGGGCCTACTGAGAAAAAAAGAAATCACCGCGTGCGAGATCCTCGACGATCTCTTTGCCCGCATTGCGGCGGTGGAGCCGCAGATCGATGCGTTTTTGTCTGTAACGACGGACACGGCATACGCAAAGGCGCGTGCAGTGGACGAAAAGCTCGCAAGGGCTCAGCCCGTTGGGCCTCTGGCCGGCATCCCTGTGGGCATCAAGGATAATATCTGTACCAAGGGCCTAAAAACGACCTGTGCTTCAAAAATGCTGGAAAACTTTGTGCCGCCGTACAGTGCCACCGCGGTGGAAAAGCTGGACGCGGCGGACGCGGTGATCCCCGGAAAGCTGAACCTGGACGAATTTGCGATGGGCAGCTCGTGTGAAAGCTCGTATTTCAAGCCGACAAAAAACCCATGGGATCCTGCCCGTGTGCCCGGCGGCTCCTCGGGCGGCAGTGCGGCCGCTGTCGCCGCATGCGAGATGCCGCTGGCCCTCGGCTCCGATACCGGCGGTTCGGTGCGCTGCCCGGCGGCCCTGTGCGGCGTTGTGGGCCTGAAGCCCACTTATGGCGCGGTATCCCGGTTCGGATTGGTGGCGTTCGCATCCTCGCTTGATCAGATCGGCACGTTCGGCCGCACGGTAGAGGATACCGCGCTTTTGTTCGGCGCGATCTGCGGCGCCGATTTTGCACATGATGCCACAGGCAGGGATTATCATTTTCCGGGGCTCCTGCAGCGGGCCAAGGGTCTGCGCATTGGGGTTCCAAGAGAATATTTTTGCTCCGGGATTGATGCGGAGATCCAGACCGCTGTGTGGAAGGCAGTAAAGCAGCTCGAAGCGCTGGGCGCCGTTTTGCTGGAGGTTTCGCTCCCGTCCACAAAATATGCGCTGCCTGTGTATAAAATCATCTCATCGGCGGAGGCTTCGTCCAATCTGGCGCGCTTTGACGGGATCCGGTACGGTCATCCGGGCAGAGCTGCGGGAACAATGGACGAGCTGTACAGTTCTGCCCGCAGCGATGGCTTTGGCCCCGAGGTCCAGCGTCGCATCCTGCTTGGAACTCTTGCGCTTTCCGGCGGCGAGATGCAGAAATACTTGCGGCGGGCGCAAGGTATGCGGCGCAAAATCGCGCAGGAATTTGCGGCGGTGTTTTGTACATGCGATGTGATCGCGACCCCCACAACGCCTGCCACAGCGCTTTTGCTGAGGGAGAGAAAGAACGATCCCGCGGGGATGCAGGCTTCCGATTTATGCACAGTCGCGGCAAGCCTTGCCGGCTTGCCTGGCGTGAGCGTGCCCTGCGGCTTCGACCACAGCGGGCTGCCCATCGGCCTGCAGATGATCGGGCCAAAATTCAGCGAGGCCACGCTGCTTGGCGCAGCCAAAAGCTACGAAACGGCGATTGGCGGATTTGCGGTAAAGGAACTGTAAGAAGATGGGTCTGGATTATGAAACTGCCGTCGGCCTGGAGGTTCATGCCGAGCTGTGTACAAAAACAAAGATCTTCTGCGGCTGCCAAAACGCCTTTGGCGCCCAGCCCAATACGCTGTGCTGCCCGGTTTGCATGGGGCTGCCCGGCGCGCTTCCGGTGCTGAACCGGCAGGCGGTAGATGATGCCATTCGGATGGGGCATGCGCTATGCTGCTCGATCAACCGCGTAAGCAGGCTCGACCGCAAAAACTATTTTTATCCCGATCTGCCCAAGGCGTACCAGATCACACAGCGGGATGTGCCCCTGTGCGAGCACGGATCTGTGCAGATTCTGGTGGACGGCGTAGTGCGGCGCATCGGGATCACGCGCATCCAGCTGGAAGAGGACGCAGGCAAGCTGATGTACGACGATTCTGCGGACGGGATCCTTGCGGATTATAACCGCTGCGGCGTACCGTTGATCGAGATCGTCTCCGAACCGGATCTGCGCAGTGCCAAAGAGGCGAAAATCTTTTTGGAAACAATCACGGGCATCTTGCTGACGCTTGGCATCTCCGATGCAAAAATGCAGGAGGGAAGCATCCGCGCGGATGTGAACGTCTCGATCCGGCCGTGCGGTGGGCAGGAACTCGGCACGCGCACCGAGATGAAAAACATCGGCAGCTTCGGCGCGGTTTACCGCGCCATCGAGTACGAGGCGCGGCGGCAGATGGCCGTGGTGCGCGGGGGCGGTGTGATAGAGCAGCAAACACGCCGCTGGAACGACGCAAAAGGAAAAAGCTGTGTGATGCGTACCAAAGAGGATGCGCAGGATTACCGCTTTTTCCCAGACCCCGATCTGCCGGCCTTGGAAGTAAGCAAGGCGCACGTGCAGGCGCTGAAGCATACGATCCCCGAACTTCCGGTGGCAAAGGCGCTGCGCTACATTCGGGAATATGGGCTTTGCGCGGCAGATGCGCTGCTTTTGGCTTCCGGCAAAGAGCGCTCGGCGTTTTTTGATTCCTGCGCCGAGCACAAGCGGTGCGATCCGATATCGATCGTCCATTGGATGCTTGGCGATATCGCCAAAATTTTGAACGAGCGGCGCATGGAAATTACGGATACCGCCCTCACGAGTGAAAATCTGACGGAGATGATCGCTTTGATCGAGTGCGGGCGCCTTTCCGGCACAGCGGCAAAAGGCGTGCTGGAGAGCATCATGGAACGGGATGTCGCCCCAAAGAAGCTGGTAGAGGAAATGGGCCTTGCGCAAATCAGCGATCCCGAAACCCTTTTAAAAATCGTGAACGGGGTATTGTCGCAAAACAGCAAGGCCGTTGCCGATTATCAATGCGGCAAAACAAATGCGATCGGGTTTCTGGTTGGCCAGTGCATGAAGGCCAGCAAGGGGAAGGGGAACCCCACGCTTTTGCGGGAGATGATCGTTTCTGCTCTGAAGCAGCCAAAAAAGCCTGATCAAAAGGCTCCTGTTGCAAAATAAGGCGAGGTCTGTATCAAAATAAAAAGGCACCTGCCGCAAAATAAAAATGTAACTGTGATCTGCACAAAAAATTTGCTGCAAAACAGCAGACCGGCGTTCTTTTTGGAACAAATTTCCAGAAAGAACGCCGGTTTTTGCGCGCTTTTCCTAAGAGGCTATTTTGCGGCAGGCTTGTTCCGATCCTGCCCCTGCCCAAGAGGATCGATCCCGAAAAAAGCCTCAGGCAGTGGCGATTTTTGCGGCGAGGGTAAGATCGTTCATAAAGCCCTGAAAGCTGTACAGCACGAGGATCTCATCGTATCCGCCGCGCTCGATCAGCGAATCGACCCGTTCGTTCAAATAGCGATAGTCCACAATGCCGATGGTGGCATAATCTGCGGTAAGATAGGGTAAAAAGGCATTGGCATAGCTGTCTTTGATCACAAGAATGCTGCCTGTGCCGTTCCCCTCCAGCACGGAATAACCGTTATTGCCGCGCAAAAATGCTTTATACTTATCGCGCGTTTCAAAATCAGAATAATTGTACAGCGGGCCGGGCTCTGCGCGCTCCGTTCCGTCCGCTTCGGCCGTGTAAACGGTTAGCACATTGGGCAGATCGTAGTAGGTGATCACGTCCGGCACAACGTTATAATTGCGCGCCTTGGAATAATTGGTTCCGTAAAAATCCAAAACCTGCTTTTCATTGGCGGCAGCACGGTCAAACAGGGGGAAGTTTTCCGGGTGTGCCTGTGCGAACTGTTCATAAGCAAGATAGGCGCCGTCGCTCGTCCAATGGTGATCGGTGCGGTAAAAGATATATTCTTCTTTGTGCGCGCGCAAGGCTTCGCGCAGATCGTATACGTTGGCCGCCTTGCCCGAGCAACGCTGCAAAATAGTGTCGAGCGCCGCGTCCTCATCGGCCGCAGGCGTCTGCCAGGGAAGCTTCTCCGAAAGAATCAGGCTTGCGGACGGTACGATCATTACACTCACTTTCCCGGGATGGCGCTCTGCCATGCGCTCCACCGCGCCCAGATTCATCTCGAACCGGCTGCCGATCGAAAGGTATTTTGCAAACAGGTAGTGATCTTTGCCCAGCCAGACACCGTTGTTTTCTGTCTTGAGCAAAACGGCCTCCGCCCGACTTTTTAAATCGATCCACCGATCCCGAAAGGCAAACTGATCCTTTACATATTCGGCATATTTCTCCATCCATGGATCGTCTTTTGCGGCGATGCCCGCAAGGGAAAATGCCGGCTCCTGTGCCAGCTTGCGGTTTTCAAGCTCCGAAAATTCCCGTTTGGGCCAGAGCATATCCAGAAGCGAAAAGCCGAACAGAAAGAGAAAAAACAGCGGTACGATGGGGAACCGTTTCAGCCCTTGCCATTGTTTTTGGAACATTCCGACACCCCCTCAAAAACGGAAATACAGGAACGGACTGTTGGTTGCGTCTACCATATAGGCGATCGTCAAAAGAAAGATCAGCAAAAGAACAAGTCCCCGCGCCAGCGTGGCGGTCTTCAGCCTTTCGTAGATCTTTTTGGGAAGAGGCGTTGCGCACAGAATGCCAACCAGCACAAGCACCCCATAATTGCGCAAAAAGTACAGTGCAGAAACACCTTGAGAGGGAACAAACAGCTTTTGGAGCAAAAGGCCGAGAGAAACGCCTCGGTCGCTGCCGACAAAGAGCGCCCATCCCACGATCACAAGCAGCATTGTATAAAAATGCGGCCAGATCTTTCCCTTTTTCAGGTACGGCAAAAGCCAGATTTTTTCAATCATCAGCAGGATACAGTAGTAAAGCCCCCAAAGAATAAAATTCCAGTTTGCGCCGTGCCAGAAGCCGGTGAGCAGCCATACTACGGCAATATTGAACAGCTGCCGGGGCAGGCCGCGCCGGTTGCCGCCCAGCGGGATATAGACGTATTCTTTGAACCAGCCGGACAGCGTCATATGCCAGCGCCGCCAAAATTCGGTGATGCTGCGGGAAATGTAAGGAAGATCGAAGTTATCGGGAAAATCGAAGCCGAGCATTTTTCCCATGCCGATGCCCATCATGGAATAGCCGGAAAAATCGAAATAGATCTGCAGCGTATAAGCAAGGATGCCCAGCCATACAAGGGGCGTAGAGGCATTGGCAAGGCCGATCCCGGCGTCCCACACGCCGTTTGCCTCGCGCCCAATCACATCGTACCAGAGCGCGCTGATGCCGTCTGCCAAAAGCACTTTTTTGGCAAGGCCGAAAATAAAAAGAGAAATGCTTTCGTCAATGCGGTCCAGCGTTACGCGCCCTTTTAAAACATGCAGACGTTCGGCAATATCGCTATATTTAACGATCGGACCTGCAATGAGCTGCGGGAACATTACCACATACGCACCGAAATTGATGATATTGTACTCGGCCTTTACATTGCCGCGGTAGACGTCGATGGAATAGCTCATGGTTTGGAAGGTGTAAAAGCTGATGCCCAGCGGCAGCGTCAGGCGCAGCAGAGGGAAAGACGTGCCCGCAACCGCATTGATATTGCGCAAAAAGAAATCTGTATATTTAAAGAACATCAGCATACCGAGGCTGCCGATAATGCTGAAAAGCAGAAATGTCTGGCGCAGGGCAGGCTTTGCCGCAAAACGCTCGATGCCGATGCCGGCAATGTAGTTGATCAGGATGGCGGCGGCCATCACAGGGAACAGCCGCACCTCACCCCAGGAATAAAAGACAAGGCTGCATAAAAACAGGACTGTGTTTTTCCACCGTGCGGGCGCAAGATAATACAGCGCCAGTGTTATGGGCAGAAACCGGAACAAAAACAGCACCGTGCTGAAAACCATGCTTTTCCTCCTTGCAAAAGGTTCGCCGGTACCTGCCGGTACCGGCGAACCCCGGGATGCTCACAAATTTTTCTGATCGTGAGAAAGACTTTACCTGTTGAGGGAATAAATCGACAATGGTTAAGAGAGGAAACCGCCGCGCTGCGCCTGCCGTACTGGCCGGCGCACCAAAGCAAACCGCATCGCTCTCTCATAGCGCTCTTCAAGCGCTCTTTTACAAAAAAGCTTACTTCAGCGCTTCGTCGATCGCGGCATCCACCTCGGAATATTCCACACCGGCCGCCGCAATGGCAAGCACCACACAGTCGCCCTTCATCACAACACGCCCGTCGGAAACCTGCTGGTAAGCCTCGGGAAAATCACTCCGGTAATTTTCGCTCACGGCCACAAGCCCGTTTTGATAGGCTTCCAGAGCGTCTTTTACATCCTGCGCGCTGCCGGAGTTTGCCTTGATGACCAGCACAAGGCCAGCGGTATTGGCAACGCCCGTTTTCTGGCCGGAGAATTCGGCAACCTTGTCCAGCTCCACACCGAATTCATAAACCAGATCGTCCTCTGTAATATCCAGCGGATTTTCCACCTTTGCCACGGCCTTTACGGCATCGGCAACATCGTTTACATTGATATTTGCGCTGTTGTTATCGCCGCAGCCTGTCAGCAGCAGAGCGGCAAAAAGGCACGCTGCCAAAAAAATTGCAATCGAACGCTTCATATGTCATATCCCTTTCTTTTCCAAAGATCGGTATTATTGTACCACGAAACGGAGGGTGTTTCAAGACTCTTTTGAGAGTGTACACGGAATCTTTGCAATTTATACAAAAAAGGCGCTGTGCTTACTACGGGCAGTTCCATGAGAAAATAAAGCCGCAGGGTTCTGCCGGGCAGGTGCGTCCGCCGCGTTATCAAAGCCTGCATTCCAAAAAGGAGTGCGGCGCTTTTTTCCCTGCAGCCACACCCGCCCGGCGAACCCACGCTGCAAAGCAAGTCTCAAGACGCTTTGTTTTCTTATTTCACCGCCCTTTTTGCGCATTCACACACTTGACAGAAGCGAAAATCTTTTTTACAATCGAAAAGAGCGGGGGATTGATCCTCAGGCGGCTGTCGGCTCGTCCGAAAACGATTAAAAATCATTCGCAGGCTGCTGTATTGCCGTCTTTGGGCGATCCTCTGCAGAAAATGGAGAAAAACAGATGAAGCAATGGAAAAAACCGGCGACGGTACTTTTGGCGGCCGTTTTTTTGGCGGCGGCAGGCCTTTTTGCCGCGCACATATCCAGGCGCAGCAGGCAGGCTGCTTCTACAATTTTTGCGATGGATGCGGCGATCAGCCAGCGGGTGTATGGGGCAAACGGACAAAAAGCCGTTGCAGCTGCGGAGCAGGCACTGCGCGAGATGGAAGCGCTGTTCTCGCTCTACCGGCCGGAAAGCGATATTGCGCGCCTTACCGCATCTGCGGGCAGCAAGGAGGCTGTTTGTGTGGACGCGCGCACCTACGCGCTGCTGCAGCAGGCAAAGGCGCTGTGCGGACAAACGGACGGAGCATTTTGTCTAACGCTCGCTCCGCTGTCTTTGGCCTGGGGCATTGCAACAGATGCGCCGCGCGTTCCGCCGCAGCAGGAGATCGACCGCCTGCTTGCGCTTGTGAATGATGACGATTTGATCTTACAGGACGGCACCGCCTGCTTGCGGCAGGCAGGGCAGGCCGTCGATCTTGGCGGCATTGCCAAGGGCGCCGCGTGTGATGCGGTAAAAGAGGTATATGATGCTTACGGGATCCGCAGCGCGCTGTGCTGGGTGGGCGGCAGCAGTATTTACGTGCGCGGAGAAAAGTCGGACGGCACAGGCTGGCGCCTCGGCTTTCGGGATCCCTCTGGAGACGCCGCCTCTGCGCTTGCATCCTTTGAGGTTCGGGATGCCGTGTTCTGCACCTCGGGCGGATATGAACGGTATTTTGAAGAAAACGGCGTGCGGTATCATCATATTCTGGATCCCGCTACGGGATATCCTGTTCAAACGGATATTCTTTCCGTCGGCGTCTTGAGCGAGAACGGCGCCGAAGCAGATTTCTGGTCTACCGCTCTGTTTGTGCAGGGAAAAGAAAAAGCCCTGGAATACTTTGCAAACGGCGGCGAAGGAATTCTTTTGGACAACGCATATCATCTTTATGTCTCCGGGGCGCTGCAAAGCAGCTTTCAGCTGACGGCACAGGATGCCGGCCGGTATCAGGTGATCTTTCTTTCGCAGTGAGCTTTGGGATCGTACAAGACCGCCGGATCCGTACCGGAAGAAAGCCGAGTCTACACCGCTTTTAAAGACGTTGTTCCTTTTTTATCGGTTTTTCATCGGATCTGCCCGGTATACAAACCACCGGGTATGCAAAACCAAGAGAACATTGCTTTTATAGTGATAAGGAACTAATCTCAACTTAACATCATCAGTTGGCAGTCCGTAGTGCAGAACACCAATAATTTGCTCAGGATGATTAAAGAGGAGGTTCCTATTTAATGGCATCATTACTTTCCTGCGAGTTCAACATGGACACTGTTTGCGTAGAGCTGACATTCGCCGATGGTAGCATAATCTCTATTGACTGCATAGCTGTGGAGAACGAGGTCGCTAAAAATATGTATCAGCAGTCAGATCTGGATTATCTGATTTATAATGATCCAATTGGTTATGCTGATTTGATTCTCAATGGTAACCCGGAAGAGTATCTGAAAAATGTGACAGATTACTCCCCTTTGGACTAACAAAAGCGCGGCAGATTCCCATGATCTGCCGCGCTTGTTTACTCTCCGCCTATGTTAGCTGATACTTTTATAGTGCCTTGAATTATTTCAGCAGCATTTTTTGAAGTAATGGTATATGGTATCTCTGCCGGAATACCTTTTAACGGAAGTGGCGTTGGGAAAGCCACTACTGTGTGGTGTTTAATATAATCGATTTTTAACTTGCAGATGTAATCTTTCCCGCTAGGATAAATATCGTAGGGGAAAATACGGAATAACTCATCTTCATAATCTTCTGAATGATCTGCTTCTCCACCTATGAATGGGAAGGTATTTATACTTGTAGGCTGAGCATATTTCCCGCCGACTAGCGGTTTCATGCTAGATTCATACTCCATATATTGCGCAGTGCTTGGGATACAAAATAGTTCATCCATATCAACTTCATTTAGTAAATAGCTTTTTGATGAATTGTCCAATACTGGAAATTCGTCAATGGGCAACAGATCATGTATGGATAGCGTAATTGTTATCTCTATATCCTCATCTACGGCCGTTCCATCATTTTCAATAGCAAGCTTTAAGCATTTTATATTGGAAAAGGTATCTTCGATACGACTCTGCTTAGAAAATTCAATTATAGAGTCGTAGAGCGATTGAATTAATTCATATTTTCTCTTTTCAGTTTCTGTCCCCCTCAAGTTATATTGCCCCCCAATCGCAAGGCTCCCTAAGCTATCTTTTGATAAATTGCCAAGTTCAAAAAAATCATCAGGTAAAGACAAATTAAAAGCAGAGGCCATTTTGGTCAAAAACTCTTTGCGCTCATCTTTTATTGTTATAGGGGGATAAAAAGACTCCAAATAGCGTTCAGCAGGAGAATTTGATTTTACTGGCTGTGTAGAATATGAACCTACTTGGAGTGCAGCAATGTCTTGGTACATTTGCTTGATTGCTTCGAGGTAATTGTTAGCGTTTCTTTCAAAATTGAGTGTAAAACTATGAACGGGAACGCTATTACACAACATCCCGTTTTCATTTATCCCTCTAAGAAGCAGTCGAGGTGTGCGCAAATCTTTTATCTCATTTACCTTTTGAATGCTAAGAAAATGTTGCGCCAAATGTGCGGTAAACAATTTGGTAAACTCTTCATCAGACGTATAGGTAAAATAGATTCCTCTGTCTTTGTATTTTTCACGAAAAGCACTTATTCGTTCATACTCAGCTGGATTGTGTGCTGATAGCGGAATGGGTTTGTCTGAAAAATACATAAAAACCTGTTTATCCGCCCCAAGCATAAGTTCAATTTCTTCTTCTGCACCTGATCCATATTCGTCAGTAGGCGTTCCAAAGCGTGTCCAAAACACGGCTACAGCTGCATCACACTGCTTAACAAATTGCTCATTCAATAGAGCTTGCGGCTTTCCCCCAGACTGAGCATAGGAACTCTTTTTCCAGTGCCTTGCCCTTAAAGAAATACCCAATGTATCAGAATATCTTTCATTGAAATCATCTACAATCTGTTTGATAATTTCAACTTCTGACTGAACATCACCAGGACAAGAAATAAGCAAATCATATTGAGTCACATTTTTTGCCATCCTGTTTCCTCCCCTGAATTCTATAAACTGATTTGATCGAATCGCTCATCGCTTAATATTATACTTTAGGTTGCGAATCAATCTCAGAAAAGAATTCATCTCGTTTCCGCTCCCATTGTGTAGAATCAATTGTAGGTAAACCTAAATGCTTCAAGATTCTCTCCTTCAATTCATTCATATCATATGCTCTGTGAACAGAATCATCTAACCTAAAGCACATTTCAGTCGGTCTAATTACACCCTTAATTTTAGAATAATCAAACCCTGGTAACAAAATAACTTGATAGGCTGCTTGCTTAACCCAAGAGGCACCCATTTCATTCAGACACACTTTACTTGCATAATAATTCTTCGATAGCATCATAATTACAAAGAGACGATCATTAGTCATCTCATTTCGCAAGTAATCGTAAATGTCTCCAGCTCCTTGGGGAACATCGTATCCATCTATGGAACTACAAAAAAGGTGTTCAGATTTTATGCCGATTCTCTCAAGTAATGAAACAAATTTTTTTACAATTATACTATCAGCTTGGGCATGACTTATAAAAAGCTTGGGCGGCTTGTACGCTTTGTCAAAACGTTTACTCATATCGCCTACCAAAACATCCATTGCACGTATTGTATTTTCAAACGTAATTGCACCTGCTTTTCGTAAATCCCATAACAAATCCAATTGCGCACACTGCGTTGGAAACACAGAAAGATATGTGTGATATACAGTCTCCAGTTTGCGAAGAAAAACCTCTGCGTACTGTGGATTCAACCCTTGTAATCTGTTATTAATAATTATCTTTAGGTGTTGATTGCTAAATTCATCCAGCAACCCTTTATCCAGCATTATACTTACCCCACGCTTTCTTTATCCTGATTTCGACAGTATCTGGTACATTTTCATTAACCAGGCCATACAAGTCGGTTCAGCTTGCCTACAAAACCTCAAGCCATTACCGTAGCTTCGTCCCTCTGTTCATCAATACGAGTGAACAGCAAAAAAGTCGCTCCTTAATCTGAGATTTTATCAGAAAACGCACTTACCGATGCAATATAGTCAAAACGATCTTCTTGAGTTTCCTTAACAAAAGTTTCTTTCGACTTTGCAATGTTTTCAAAATATTTTCTAAATGAGCATGATACTTCTTTTGCCCATTTGGGAGACAACGGCATAGGAATACAAACCTCACAGAATCTTTTCCCAACATCCTCTCTATTTGTCTGCATCAAAGTAACTCTTCGCCACTGATCTCTAACTTCCCTAAGCGCCAATGCCCACAACATGTAAAAGGGATCAATACCCAAATCGTTTGGTTGTACCCTCAGAACAAACACTTCCTTGGTCAATACAATTTGCTCTTCGCCAGGAACTAAAATTGAGAACTCTCCAATATTGCTGCTTGCCCGACTGGGAGATATTAAATCCCAACCTTTCAAATTGCTACGTCCGTCATTCGTTTTCCAAAATCGCATTGCCAACTCAATTGGAATCAGGTTTGTTGGATTAACATTAATTCTTAAATTGCGAATATCGGAGACTTTAACATAAGGGATTGTCCCGTTTCGTAGGTCATTGCTTGGACTTCCATGACCGCCTTGTATTTCGATAATACCACGCTCTATCAAGTCGCCTAATGAGATTTCACAAAAGCCCCATTTTGCTTTTAGTTGTTCAAAGCCTGTTCTATATGACATATCGTAGTATTGCGGAACTAACACATCTTTCTGATAAATCGAAGTAAGCGGTACTGCAAATTGGCTATGCCCCTCAGAATATTCTTTTGCCATATCCAGCAATTCGTTATCAATTACGCTGGTTCGACTACCTGTTACATCGACCTTAAATCGCTGGCTACCATTTTTATAGATACCACAAGTTTGCGGATTAATAAAATCGACTACTTCATCATCACCGAAAGTAGAGTCTGGAGCAATCTTTTGGAATATATATAAGTTAGTCTTTGCCCGACAAAATCCTTGAAACGCCTCCATCGGTACATTGGCAACACATATAGGCTTCAACCGTGTCTTAGCCCACTCCCGAACATACGCATATGATGGTGAGAAAAAATATGTTTCTGGCAATACAATGCACATCATGCCGCCCACCTTAAGCAGGTCATGGCATCGGTTAAACATTGCTAGTCCAAGTTCAATATCCTTGCCCGTTTCAATGTAGGTCACAATACTTAAGCCAGCTTTCTTTGCATCTGAATATTTGACTTTCAAGGGAGCGCCAAAAGGTGGATTAGTAAAAACCTTGCTGAAACGTCCATTGTTAAACTGATTTGACTTAAGGTGAGGGTATTGCGTTTCCCAAGTGTGTGTCAACACACTGTCACCTCTTACGCAATGAGCTGATCCATCATCCAATATCTGCATTATAGCTTTGGTTAATTTAATACCAATAGCATCCTTATCAATACCAAAAAGATGAAGCTGCGCCCACTTTGAAACCTCTTTCTCATCGCCCGGATATCGATTCTTAATGTCAATAAGACATTGAACTAAGAAACCGCCCGTCCCACAAGCAGGATCGATTATAATATCTTCTAATGTTATTGGCATTAGTTTTATAGCCGCTTCAATTACTGGTGAAGGTGTAAAATACTGCCCCTCTTCTTGCTTAAGTGCTGCACTCCGCAATACTTGAAACGCAACCGAAACAGATTCGACCCCTGCATCAAGCACTTTTAGTGGAGCAAGCCTTTCTACGCAATCATAAATTGTGGTATCGCTAAATCTGATCTCCTTTTCAGATTCCGTTACAAAAATGTCAGGGTATACATCATGAAATTCCTCAAATCTCTCCCTAATATAAGCTCCTGTTGCGCTTGCTGTCGCACAGACTCTAAATGCCACTTCAGAAGACGATGCCATTTTTGCCTTTTTATCACTGTCCAATTTCAACAATAATAAATTACATAACTGGTCAAGCTGTTCTTCGCGACGAGTTACACGGCTGTCTTGAGCAACGACCTTGTCGAGCAAATCGCTAAAAGCTTTCCGAAGAGTGTCATTTGTGAGTGGAATCAAATTAGAAAATTTGAGCGCGGTTGCGGTAGGTGAAAGTTCGGCTCCAATAGAAGGGAAGTCAGATACACAGGTTTGTTTAGGGACCGTTAGTCCCTTCATATTTTTATAAACAGTAAGGCTTAATGCCGATGGATCTGCATTGTTGGCCCATATTCCCAATTTCACATGTGGTTCCAACGACAAATAGATTTCCAACTGTTGTAAGCCAACGTCAATAGTTGGCTGTTTTCCCTCAATAATAAACAACAGATGCCGATAATCTCCGCAGGTCTGTTCACTTTCAAAAACCGCAATATCGACAGGGAAACCGTCATATGATGAACCGCTCTCGCGTTTAGATGCCTCTGAAGGAGTTTTAGGAACTCGCCACTCTGTGCGCCCAAACATCATTTGTCCTAGTCTCCACCCCTTGTCCAACAATCTTTGGACTAATGGGCCAATAACGAGCTGTTGTTCAGGACCAGTTTTAAGTTTTGAGATAATATCTGAGTTCATGGGAATACCCTCGTCTACAAAATTTGTCGCACATATACATGAAATAATGATACCACATCAAGGGGCAAAAAACAATACACCATACTCCAACTTTCACTATGGCTCTTTAAGTCGGATCAAGCACAATAATTTTTCGTCCTAACTTTTGTGCATACCTTACTGTCATCGCCGTTCCTCCCCGCCACTCTCCGTTGTAGACAGCCAGCAGACAGGCAGCATGATTGACCAGATAGCGATTCCGTTTTAGCATACAGCCCTCACGGTGCTCCCGGCTCACATATACAACCTCATCCGCCTGCTCCAGAATAGAAAAATATAATTCCCGCGCTGAAGCTGACCACCCGTCCGCCTGTTCCTCGTAGGGCAGGACACAGTGGAGCTTCAGCGCGTGATTTTCTTTTTTCAAGGCCAGAACAGCTATAGCTGCCCAGGTATCTGCTCCCTCTGCCATACCAGAGTAGAAGTCCGTACATCCAGTGTCCACCAACTTGGCAATCTCTGCGGCAAGTGCCTTTTTCAGTGCGACGCAACGAGCGTCTGCCTCATTATAGCCCCATGGAAACTTTTTTGGGCGGTGACCCGTGAACGCACAGCGGTTTTCAATCATCACAACTCTCTCCTGACTTTAATTTGATTATGGGGGTTATATCCCCTTAACACTGGAGATTATAACCCCCATACTGATTGGTGTCAATCAGGGAGGGTGATGTCGTGATTATTTTTGATAAGCTGTGGGATGTGATGAAGGAAAAAGGCGTCTCCACCTACCAACTCCGAGAAAAGTGCGGCATTGACAGCAAGACCGTCCGGCGTTTGCAGGCCAATGACAACATGGAAACAAAGACACTGAACAAATTATGTTCGGCACTAGATTGCCGCCTGGAGGACATCGCCGAGTATGTCCCCGATGAATAACAGCTCTACAGGTCTGCGGAGGCAGGACCCGTAGAGCTGTTCATATTTGCGGAGCAAAAATCCCTATTTCCGTTTCTTCCCCCTCTGCGGAACAGAGCTTTTTAGCAGTTCCGACTTCTGGGCAATTCGTGCCAGCCACTGTTTTTCTTCCTCGGTCAATTTGTTGTAGCGGAGCTTTGTCTGCTTGCAGAACAGCATGATAAGCTGTTCCAGCTTACTGCCATTGAAACGAGCAACCTCCTCCAAGTCCTGTTTCAATTCTTCGGCAGCAGAGTTTTCCGGTGCGCTGTCACTCCGGCCTCGGTGTGCCTCCCGCATATCATCCATGATTGCGTCAATGTCACGATGCACCCGACTGGTGAAATATTCTCCCTCATCCACATGGGCCGATTGCAGAAGATAGGTCATTCTGTCGTTCTCTCCCGGCTGATACTTCTCCACGATTTCAGCCCGTGCCACATCTACCCATGCGTTCAGATTTTGTATCTGCATGGCGGCGATACCTTCCACATAAATCTGAATATCGGCCAACAGCTTTACAAAATCCGGATGCGCCACCAGTTCCCCCAGCAGAGCAGTATCCACCCGCCCCTCTTTCAATATTTCAATCATAGCGTCACTCAAACGCAGGTCTGCCAGATCAGCGTTTGGGTGGCGCTTTGTTTCTGTCAGGCCCAGAAGATAGTCAGCAGTCACGCCGTAAAACTTCGCCAGCTTGATGAGGGCATAGTGGCTGATGTCCTTGGTATCGTCCGCCTCGTAGCTGCCCAGTGCGGACGAGGACAGCCCCGTTTGCTCCGCAAGCTCTTTCAACGTCAGCTTGCGCTCCACCCGCAAATCTTTTATCCGTTCCTGTATCGTCAAAGACATATCGCTGCCCTCCATCTGATTTTACTGCCATTCTACCACATTTCCGAGAGCGTGGAAATATCCGGTTTTGGGGCCAAATTTCCTACCTCTTGGATATACGGGAGAGTGGCCTTTTTTCTGCTACGATGTTTGTGCCACACAGCATTGTAGCTTGAAAAAAGAATGACCGTCCGAAACAGATATGTTCTCTGGTGAAGTATCGCATGAAGCGTATCAAAGGGAACGAAACGCCGCTGAGAGAACAGGGGCAGGAACGGGTTTCGGGGAGAATGGCGGGAGTGCAGAGGGCGGCAGGCCCTTTGCGCCGAGTCCAGAGCGGCGAGCGTCTGGTCAGTGTCCAGAGGTGGACGCTGGGGTCCCCGTCGAAACCCAGCGCAGCGGTTTCGGTGGGGAGAGGAGGAGCAGCAGAGTGAGCGAGCTTTCGCCGTAGGCGGAAGCGAGGGATACGGAGCTTGCGACGACGAGGGCCGGGTGCAGGGCGGCAGCGCCTGCTGGGTGTCCAGAGGGCAAAGCCCTTTGGGGCGGGTGCAGGGTGACAACGCCTGCTCAGGTGTCCAGAGGGTGAAACCCTTGGCCCAGTAAAGTGATGCTCTGCGTCACTTTATACTGGGTTATTATCTGGCGCAAAGCACTCAGATTCGGCGGCTTCGCCGCCCCCTGTCCACTCCCGAAACAGCAAAAAACGAGAAACAGGAAGGAGAGCAGAATGGCAAAAAGACTGACCCGGCACAACGGGAGAGCCGGAAAAAGCGGCGTCTACAAATCAACGCACAATGACAGAACCTTCAATACCGAACACGCCGGCCACATTGACAGTGAGCGAATTTCACAGAACATCTATTGGGATTGCTTTCGGGGCGCAACCTATCCGGCCCAGCAGGACGGTGAAGTCTCCTTTGCGGATGTGGAACGGGCCTTTTATCTGAACCGCTACTCGGATTACCTTGACGGCCAGCATGAGCGGAACGCCAAACGCCGCCATTCCGAGCGCGACCGGAGCGTGGACGATCTGCTGGCGGACAAACGCTTCTGCCCGGAGGAAACGATTTACCAAATCGGCACGATGGAGGACTCCGTCTCCCCGGATATACTTCTGGAAATTGTCGGGGAATTTATGATGGAGTTGGAGCGCCGCTTTGGGGAACACGTCCATGTCATTGACTGGGCGCTCCACCTGGACGAGGCCACGCCCCATATCCATGAGCGCCATGTGTTCGACTATGTGAACCGCTACGGCGAGGTGGAGCCAAAGCAGGAAAAGGCGCTGGAGGCCCTTGGCTTTGAATTACCTGACCCTGAGAAAAACCAGGGGCGCACCAACAACCGGAAGATGGTTTTCGATGCGGTCTGCCGTGTCATTCTGTTTGATATTTGCAAACGGCATGGTCTGGCTGTCGAGGAAGAACCTGACCCCGGCAACCGTGGGCGCAGCTATCTGATGAAGAACGACTATATCATCCAGAAACAGAAGAAATTGATTACGGAGCAGGAGACGGCGATTGAAGAAAAGGCACAGGCGTTAGAGGCCGTGTCGCTCCGATTGGAGGATGCCGAGGCTCTGATTGATGAGGTCACAGAGATCGCCTACGACAAGGCTGTGGAGCTTGTGACCGATGCCGTCCGCGCCGAGACGCAGTTGCAGGATGAGAAGATCGTCTCCGATTACAAGGATTGGTGTCTAGCCCCGGAGCGGCGCTACTCCCCAGCAGAGAAAGGGCTGATCGGCAAGGTGCTGGGAAAGGCGCAGGAGCTGATTCACAAAGCAGCTCAAAAGGTGCTTGCCAGAGTGCAGACCGTTTTGCGAAAGCCGGAGGTCAGAGCCGCCGCCACCAGACAGATCAAGGAGAAAGCCAGAGAGTCCGTCCTCGCCAAACTGCAACAGGGCAGAGCCGAGATTGCCAGGCAGGATGCGGAGCGCAGGGCGGCGCAGTCCACAACGAGGCACGGCGTGGAGCGGTGATTGCTATTACACTGACAGAGGGAATTTCGGAAGCCGCTGCCGAAATTCCCCCTGTCATGTTTTTTGAAACGGGGTTGTCATGCCATTAGCCCGGTTTTTTCAAATTTGCTTATAACCATAGCAGAAGGGCGTGGCAGACGCCCGATTTTTACAGATTGGAGGGATACGAAAATGAATGAAAATGAAGAATTGCAGTCCGGGTTTCCCGACTGGCTGACGGAGGACTACAAACTCATGGAGCCGGTGTTCTGCCAGGCGTTCCTTCGGGAACATCCCATGCGCTGCATCCGGGGGAGGTTCTACACAGTGGACGGGCCGGTAGCGGACGAGAGCAGTTTGAAGCAGAAAATCTACGAGGAAATCAGCCCGTGGCTGGAAACCAAAATCGCCAGAAAGGTGGACGAGCTTCTGAACGCCCTGCGGATGGCGGCGTATTCGGAGCCGATAGCGTTGGAGTGCGACCGTATCCATGTTGCCAACGGCACACTGTTTGTAGATGGCCGTTTCTCGCCGGAGAAAATCTACTGCAACAACCGCCTGACCGTCAACTATCGCCCTGATACGCCGCCGCCAGAGAAGTGGCTTCGGTTCCTGTCGGAGTTGCTGTGCCCGGAGGACATCCCCACCTTACAAGAATACCTGGGGTACTGCCTGCTCCCCACCACCAAGGGTCAGAAGATGCTGATGCTCATCGGCAAGGGCGGCGAGGGCAAGAGCCGGATCGGGCTGGTGATGCGTTCCATCTTTGGGGACAGCATGAATACTACCAGCATCCAGAAGGTAGAGAACAACCGATTCAGCCGCGCCGACCTGGAGAGCAAACTCCTGATGGTGGATGACGATATGGACATGAGCGCCCTGCCCAAGACCAATTATATCAAATCCATCGTGACCTCGGAGTGCAAGATGGACATGGAGCGCAAGGGCGTTCAGAGCTACCAGAGCCAGCTTTATGTGCGGTTTCTCTGCTTCGGTAACGGGGTCTTGACCGCCCTCCATGACAGGTCTGACGGCTTCTTTCGCCGCCAGATCGTGCTGACCACAAAGGACAAGCCCCCAGGTCAGATGGATGACCCGTTCCTCTCTGAAAAGCTGATTGCTGAACGCGAGGGGATATTCCTCTGGTGTCTGGAGGGGCTTCACCGCCTGCTGGTCAACAATTACCGCTTTACCATCAGTGACCGGGCCAAAGAGAACATCTCTGTTGTAGTCCGGGAGGCCAACAACATCGTGGACTTCTTGGCCTCTGCCGGTTATATCCAGTTCAAGGCAGATAGCGAGGCCGCTACCCGTGACCTGTATGCCGCCTATAAGGTCTGGTGCGAGGATAACGCAGAAAGCCCGCTTTCCCCCAAGAGCTTTTCCGGCTTTATCGCCCAGAATGCCGATGCCTACCGGCTGGAGGCCACCAACAATGTGTATATCGGCAGCGGCAAGCGGTGCCGGGGCTATCTGGGAATTGAGGTCTTGATAAAGGCCAACTGCATTATAAAAAAGAAATGAAATTATCTGTATGTGCGTACAGGCGTACACGGTAGACCATCCCTGTACCGATGTACGTATGTACGGATAGTTTTGAGTTCACCTTTATCTTTTTATAGGCGGTCATGCTGATTTGACCTTAAAAAGCCGGGTGAAATTCAATCCTTGTGATTTTCGTGAAAAATGTCATTCACAAACAAACGAATTATACCAGCGGGTGATTTACCAAACCGTGTAGCCACTTTGCGGACAAGCGGTCTTTCCCACGGTTTCGGCGGGTGTCCCATGGAACTGTGAAGTGGACAGGTGGCCTTTGTGACCTGGGCTTCATGATAGCAAATCTGAGCGGAAATTACAACCGTGAAAAACTTCATCATTCCGAAAAAGCGCTTTACGGAACACAAAATCAAGTTCATTGGAAAGTGAGGGAAAAGTTTTGAAATCCGATTTGAGGAACGAGATCAAGGCGTACATTGTGCGCCAGGGGATGACCATGCAGGAGGTCGTAGACGTACTCTCCGATGTGTACGGCTGGTCGGACAGCGTGTCCAATCTGTCCAACAAGCTCCAGCGCGAGTCTCTCCGATACAAAGAGGCTGTCCAGCTTGCCGATGCGCTGGGCTATGACATTCAGTGGGTCAGGCGCAAGGTTGGCTGACCCAACAGACTACGAATTATGGAGGTACTTGATTGAACGATTTTGAAAGCTATGTGTACGAACCCATTGACCTGTGCGCCTGCTATGAGCCGATGTTCGACGCGCCCGCCGATTTTGTTGAGGAATGGTACAGGGAGCATGGACTGAGAAACCCTTTCTCCTGCAAGGTGACACGTAAAATCGGTAACACCTGGTATATCATCGAGACAGAGTGCGCCGGGGACGAACCGCTTCCCAGCATGATGCACCGTCTGATTTTTTCGGATAAGGGGGCGGT
>Ga0137306_100373_pt1 | contig 66395 bp, 65 predicted proteins | sample Inofroosms_March_FD_97187 | JGI IMG/M metagenome (GOLD analysis project Ga0137306, IMG submission 97187) | Mouse cecal microbial communities from Vienna, Austria - N-Acetylneuraminic and N-Acetylglucosamine D2O microcosms_March | ecosystem: Host-associated > Mammals > Digestive system > Large... | reverse complement strand
TACATTTTTTTCATATGCACTGATTGCCCTGTCAGAATTTTGTGTTCTTGCCTGAAACTCCTCTGCTGCCAACTTCTGATATGTCTGTTTCTTTAACTTTTTCTTTTCTGCCTGATCTTTTAACTGTTGATCCTCTAACCACTTTTCCTTCGTTTGCTCCTTTACTCTATTCCTCTCTGCTTGTCTTTCTTCTACCAGCTTCCGTTCCTGTCTTTTTCTGTCATATATTCTTTGCGCAGTGGATTTCTTTTCATTTCTTTCATTCTTTGTGCTGCTTTTCATGTTGTTTACTGCTGATGATTTTTTGCTGACAACAGACATACTGGTACTACCTCCACAATTACCGTTTTCATCAAAAATCCATTGTTCATTTACAACTTCTGCTCCTTGAGCGCTCCAGAATGACGTCATATTCTGATGATCAATCGGTAAATGTGCAAGACTTCTTTCCATCAGTTCAGCCTTTTCGGGATCTTTAATACACTTCTCCAAAAATGCTGGTGAAATCGTCACCTTATAATCAGGATCCGTCAAGCATGAATATTTATCTTTTAAATAAGCATAATACGCTGATACGTCGTCGTATTTTTTACTTGATTTTTCCTCAACACTTTTATGGTTCATACTCCTCATATAAACATTTCCCATAGCGTAGTCACTTAATCCAACTTGCATATGATACCTCCTCAAATTACTAAATAATCTTTTAAACTGCAAATTTCACCCATTCCATCTTAATTATTTACTTACAGTTTGATATGAATCAAGATTCTTCATAATACATATATATACTCGCGCCAGCCGCAGCCGCGAATCGGCATATTCCTTATGCGGCTGTGTGCATAACTTTATACTGAACGGTCAGTCTTTCCGACCGCCAGTATAACTTCAAACTACCATTCACTTTTATCTATTACAGTAAAACCGTCTTTTATCATCAGTTGAGCCATTTCCTCGCTTATCGCTACATCCTTATTTAGAATGTGAACGAAATAAGTCCCAGTATCCGTCTTGATCAAATACGAATTATTTTGATTCACTTCATGCGCATTCTGCTCTGTTTCTATATCTTCCATCGGCGCTTCATATTCGGTCTGAAGAACGAAAGAGTACGAAATGAAAAGCAGAAAGCCGGCGATCGTCCATGCAAGAATATTTCCTTTCTTTGCAAAAATACGTCTTTCCTTTGCAACCAATTGAAATCGTTCAAGGAGCAGCTTCGGATTATCATAATGGAGCCCTGTAGCATTTCCTGTTTTAAGACTATCCTTATATTCACTTAATATGACCGCCAGATAATCGCCTTTTGACGAATGCGCCAGCTGCTGTACTGCCGTCAGGTCACACCGGATTTCCAGACTCTGACGCAAATCCTTTTTTAACAAATATACACAAGGATTCCACCAATAAAGCGCGCATAATATGTTAATCAGATTCTTTACCAGAATATCGTTATTCTTCAGATGGGAACACTCGTGAAGGAGTATAAACCTTAATTGTTCCTCTGTATATCGCTTATCAGGTATGATAATCTTTTTACGCAGTATGCCAAAGCAGCAGGGCGTTTTGACTGCTGCAGTTTGAAGTATGTTCGGCTTTTTGCTGCCGTTCCATATCGTATCTACGATTTGTGCTGCCCTGCTGTTTCTTTGTAACGGCATTTCCCCAAAATAACGGGCAAGCTTCGCATACTGTATCAAATAATGCAATAAAATCAGAATTGTTCCCAAATACCAGATCCAACGCAACAAATCAAACACCGAAATACAATTTCCTATATGTCGTTCGATACAGGAAAAATAGTATATTCTGTTATAGAGTGTTCCACCGAATATGATCTTTGTCCATGGAAATTCCACGGGAATCGCCATTCGCATCATACAAAACAAGTACAAGACAATCACACCTGACACGCTGCAGACATCAATTAATTTATATTTTGTTCTTAACACATAAAAAATCAAAATAAGAATACTGCTCCACAACACTGCCATCCAGACAGAAAAAAATGTAATACACATGCGCTTGCCTTATTGATCTTTGAACTGGTCTGCCTTGAGGGAAGCAATGACTTCTTCCAGCTTGGCAATCACTTCTGCATCCTTTTCCCGCGGATTTTTTCTGCTCACGCCAATCAGGGCGGCCGTAAGATCTGCCAGAGAGTTTTCATTGATTCCCCTGTTTCTCAGTACAGACGAATAATATTCTTCCTTTGTGAGCGATGGCACCAGCTTCCTCGCATATGTTTTTGTAGTCTTTTCAAGTCCTGCCACGTCAAGATAGCCGTTGTCGGACAAAGACTGCACTGTCCTGCACAGCGTGATATTCGTCCAGCCATCGGATTCCAGTTGTTTTGCCATCTCGCTTGCAGTCAAAGGTTTCTTGATTTCCCAAAGATAGTTCATCAGTTCTTCTTCTCTTTTATTTAAGATATCTTTCTTTTTCAACATCGTCCTCCTATATCACAGTTTTACATTAATTGGTAACATATATCATTTTATGATATTCTATCTAATATATCGTCTATTTTTTATTTTTCTTAACGCAAAAATCCAGAAAGAAGCACCTTTCATTTGCTAATTCTTTCTGGATTTTTTCGTCCTTTTATTATGTGTCAGCTCTATTTACGGTAACACCATTTTTTCCAGTCATCGAGGCTGCCGCTTTTCACAGCATCTCTTTTTGACCAAAATACAACCATATCACGAATATCCCATGATTCATATACTTTCCTGTATTGTTTTCTTTGATAAAGCACCGTTTTGTCCGATCGCCGGACTTTCTTATTTGCCTGCCGTTTCCCGTACCTGCTGTCGCCACAACACTTCATCACAGGCGTTCGCTTATAACTCCTGCTCATCATTACATCACCTACAAGATATTATAACATAAGCCTGCGCCTTCCACAATCGACTGATATAGATTCCATGTTCCTATGTCAACTCCTGATACAACCTCTCCCTCAGCTTCATTATATATGTCAGACTCTCAGAAACCTCCACAACTGCATGAACCGATTTATCCCTTGTCGAAACTTCAATTTTCTCATCTTTTAAATTTCGTGGACTGACAATCACGCGAATCGGCACGCCGATTAAGTCCGCGTCCGCAAACATCTGCCCGCCCCGGACTCCCTCCCTGTCGTCATAGAGCACTTCGACCTTTTGTTTCGTCAGTTCTTCATACAAGTGGTCAGCGGCGCTCTTTGTCTCCAGATCATCAGGGCGTATACAGCAAATATGAACCTCCCATGGTGCAATGCTAATCGGAAAGATTGGTCCGTACTCATCATGTCTTGCCTCGCACACGGAAGCCGCAAGACGCCCAATGCCGATTCCATAACAGCCCATTATTGGATAATGCATCGTCCCGTCCTTGTCCGCAAACTGCATGTGCATACGCTCGGTGTACTTCGTGCCAAGCTGAAAAATATTCCCAACCTCAATGCCTCTTTGTATGGTCAATGCTGGCTTTTTGCAGCAGGGGCAGATGCCGCCCGCCTTCACTTTTGCAAGATCGACATAATCAATCTCTCCAAGATCTCTCTCCAGATTCAGACCTTTCAGATGAAATCCTTCTCTGTTTGCACCTGCCACAAGGCTGTCCATTCCTTTTAAGGATAAATCACAGTAATATGCGACCTGTTTGGAAAGCCCATAAGGTCCAATATATCCTGCTGTTAATGGTGTATCCGCCGTAATTTCCGCCACATGCAGTTCATCGCCGACAAGATTGCGCAGTTTTGTCTCATTCACTTCATAATCCCCGCGCACAAATGCCACCACAAACGTATTATCCGCATTTTTCTGATAGACTACCGCTTTGCACGATGCGGAAATATCTGTCTTGAAAAAATCGCAGACCTCCTCAATGGTCTTGCAGTCCGGTGTCGCGACATATTCAAGCGGCGCAGTCGCACCGTTTGAGACATTCTCCACAATGTTTGCGGCTGCTTCCATATTTGCCCTGTAATCACATTCCGCGCATAACACAATGGAGTCCTCACCCACCTCGTTTAACAGCATATACTCGTGCGAGAGATTGCCGCCCATCATTCCGGCGTCCGATGCGACGGTCACAACCTCCGGGATTCCCACACGTCTAAAAATGCGTTGGTATGCTTCATAACATTTCTGATAGTACTGGTCCAAGTCCTCCTGTGAGGTATGAAACGAATACGCATCTTTCATCGTAAACTCACGCACCCGAATCATACCTGCCCGCGGTCTGGCCTCATCTCTGAATTTTCGCTGGATTTGATAAATCATAAAAGGGTACTGCTGATACGACTGCCCATATTCCCGCACCAGATGAACGGCAGCTTCCTCATGTGTCATGCCAAGCACCAATTTGGACTGATTTCTGTCCTGAAAACGCACCAGCTCATTTGCAATGCTGTCATAACGCCCTGATTCCTGCCAAAGCTCTGCCGGCATCACAATGGGAAACAAAACCTCCTGCCCGTCAATCGCGTTCATTTCCTCCCTGATGATTGCCTCTATTTTGGAAGTCACTCTGCGCAATGCCGGCAGTTCCGAATAGATACCATTGGCGACATATTTCATATATCCGCCGCGTATCATGAGTGCATGGCTGTCAATGAGACAGTCCGCTGGACGCTCCTTAAAGCGCTGACTTACTAAATTTTTTAGTTTCATCTGCTTCATTCCTCCTGTATGTTTCTATAAACAACCTACGATTACAAAACGCAAAAAAGTCCCAAGTATATCAAAATATACTTAGGACGAAATAAATCCGCGTTACCACCTAAATTCAGATTTCTCTGCACTCACTGCAAGCTATCACTCGCATGTCTCTGATAACGGTGACTTCCGGCAGAAGTTTCTGAACAACCCTCAGCTTTGACTCCTGCTGCTCCCAGACCGGTTCGATACACAATTTCCAAAAGTCTCGCACCAGCCGACTTCTCTCTGATGGATTTGGATATCTACTCATTCTGTTCTTTGCATTTTCATTATTTAACCACACTTTTTGGGAAAAGTCAATTACATTTTTTCATCGAATATTAATGACCTCCTCCCTCCTCTGTGTTATACTTTCAGATAGAAGCACTTTTATTTTCGCCGCCAAAAGCGACATAAGGAGATGAACAAGCCAATGAAATTAATCATCACAGACATTGAACCATCAAACGCCCAAGCCTTTCCGATCGGCATAGACGGCGACTATCAAATCATCCAGCCGCATGGTCCCATCAAGCCCTGTACTGGCTGTTTTGGCTGCTGGGTCAAAACGCCGGGGCGCTGCGTCATTCATGACGGTTACGAGAACACGGGAATCCAACTGGGCAAATGCACCGAGTTAATTCTCATCAGTCAATGCTGCTACGGGAGTGTAAGTCCTTTTGTCAAAGCCGTTCTGGACAGGGCAATCTCCTACCTCCACCCGGACTTTGTGCTGCGCAAAGGTCAGATGCACCACAAGCGCCGCTATCAGAATGTCATCACACTGTCCGCATATTTTTATGGAGAGCACATCACAGAATCTGAAAAGAAAACCGCACGGAAACTGCTCCAATCAAATGCAGTCAATTACGATGGCGCGGTAAAAGAAATCTGTGATCATGGCAGACAATCTCCTTCAAAACAAGTCGCAGGATAATAGCTATGTCTCCATCTCATTTCCACGATTTCTGTACCAAATGGCGGCTCAGACGGGCTGGCGCCGCCTAATCCGGGCAAATGGCGGCAAAGCTAAGGATTTGGGAAAAAAGCCGAAATGAACAATTAGAAAGGAATGAAAACCGATGAAAATGCAATGGAAAAAATTATTCACCTGCCTGCTCTCAGGCATCTTACTATTCTCCCTGCTCATGGCGGCGCCTGCAAACCAACTCTCTGTCAAGGCTGCCCCCGCCATCAACAATGCAAACAAAAAAGCCTGCTGGATTTCCTTTTTGGATATCGAAGAACGCTTACAGGACAAGACAGAAAAAGCATTTCGAACTACAGTTTCTGCCATGTATGACAATGTTCTCGCCTACGGCATGAACACCGTCATCGTGCACGTGCGCGCTATGGGGGACGCCCTATATCCCTCCGACTATTTTCCGTGGTCCGAGTACCTCACTAGCGACAGGCGTGATCCCGGCTATGATCCCTTGCAGATCATGCTTGAGCTTGCCCATGCCAAAAATCTGCAATTCGAGGCATGGCTCAACCCATACCGCCTCTCGCGCGACAATGAATCAACCGTCAGCTTCAAAGCCACGTCACAGTACACCCGCTTTCTGCCCTACACAATCGAGTACAAAGCACCGGGCGGACAGACTTGTCTGTCGCTCGACCCAGCGCGAAAGGAAACAAAGGATTTAATTGTCAATGGCATCCGTGAAATCGTGAGCCGCTATGACGTGGACGGCATTCATTTTGACGATTACTTCTATGTATCGGGCATGGCGGACCAGCTTGATATCGTGTCGCGCAAAAACAATGTAAATGCGCTGGTATCTCAGGTATACAGCACAATCAAATCCATCAAACCCGACTGTACCTTTGGCATCAGCCCCGCAGGAAATCCAGACAACGCGCGCAGTCAGGGCGCAGATATTGACACATGGCTCTCCACGCCGGGATACATTGACTACATCATGCCGCAGATCTATTGGACCGATGTCTATATGACAGGAGGCGTTGCGACGCGCATGTTCACAAACCGCTGCAACGCATGGCAGGCGCTCAACAAGCAACAGCTTCCAATGTATGTAGGACTGGCGCTCTACCGCGTCGGAACCAGCTCTAAGACAGATCTGGGCTGGGCGTCGAGCGATACCAATCTCGCTTATCAATATGTCACTGCAAAACAGCTCGGTTATGACGGTTATGCGCTGTTTCGCTATATGTGGCTCGAGAAGGACATTGCCGCCGCTGAACTGAATTATTTAAAAGCATATTAAAATGCAACAGCCCCACAGGTATCACTCCTGCGGGGCCGTTTTTATGCTTATTGCTTATAATCTTTTTAACAGTTCCTCTCTTGCCGCCTCATAGCCGGGCTTTCCAAGAAGTGCGAACATATTCTTCTTATAGCTCTCTACACCGGGCTGGTTAAACGGATTTACACCGAGCAGATATCCGCTCAGACCGCAGGCAAACTCGAAGAAATAAAACAGCTCGCCCAGATAAAATTCACTGACCTCCGGCATATTTACCATCAGGTTCGGAACCTGTCCATCTGTGTGCGCAAGCACAGTACCGTTCATTGCGCTCTTGTTGACAAAGTCCACCGTCTTGCCTGCCAGATAGTTCAGTCCGTCAAGATCTACAGGCTCTGTGCCGATTGTGATTTCCTCTCTTGCCTTCTCAATGTTGAGGACTGTCTCAAACATCACTCTTGCGCCGTCCTGTATAAACTGTCCCATCGAATGAAGGTCTGTCGTGAGATCCACGCTTGCCGGGAACAAACCTTTTTGATCCTTGCCCTCTGACTCGCCAAAGAGCTGTTTCCACCACTCTGATACATAGTGTGCACTCGGCTCATAGTTGCAGAGGATCTCAACTGCTTTGCCTTTTCTCAGAAGGATATTTCTGACTGCCGCATACTTCATGGCATCATTTTCTTCAAACGGAAGCTCCAAAGCGCTCTTTCTGCCGCTTGCTGCACCCTCCATCAGCTTGTCAATATCCGCGCCGCTCACTGCGATCGGCAGCAAGCCAACTGCTGTCAACACAGAGAAACGGCCGCCCACATCGTCAGGAACGACGAACGTCTCATAGCCTTCCTCTGTCGCAAGATTCTTTAAAGAACCCTTCGCCTTGTCTGTCGTTGCATAGATACGCTTCGCAGCGCCCTCTTTGCCGTATTTCTTTTCCATCATTTCTTTAAATACACGGAACGCAATTGCCGGCTCTGTCGTCGTGCCAGACTTGCTGATCATATTGATCGAAAAATCCCTGTCTCCGATGACATCTGTCAAATGCTTGATATAGGTCGAACTAATTGAATTTCCCACAAAATAAATTTCTGGTGTCTTTCGGATACTCTTGTCCACCATGTTGTAGAAGCCGTGGCGCAGGAACTCGATCGCCGCACGCGCGCCCAGATAAGAGCCGCCGATGCCGATCACCAGCAATACCTCGCTGTCGCCCTGAATCCTTTTTGCCGCTTCTTTGATTCGTGCAAACTCTTCCTTGTCGTAATCTACAGGCAGATCAATCCAGCCCAAAAAGTCATTGCCTGCGCCTGTCTTGTTCACAAGAACTTCCTTCGCGTCAAGCGTGAGTTTTTTCATGTACTCGACCTCATGGTCACTGATAAACTGTGCTGCCTTTGAATAATCAAACGTTACCTTACTCATCTGCTTTCTCCTTTACAATTAGTATCATTTCATCGTTCCATGCTTTTTATTTTAGCAAAATTTCCCAAAGAAATCAATTGTAAGACAAAAGTTTTCCCAAAAGATGACGAAGGTTTACACTCGGTTTCCAATAATTGTCCGCAGCAGTTCCTCCAGCTCGTGCGCCTCCTCCTGCGAAAATACAGGTGCTTTTTTCTCGGATACTTCATCGAAGTCTGACACCGCCCCAGCCGCCTCCTGCTCTGGCAGCTCCTCCGCAGCCCGAATCTCGGATTTCGCACGCCGTTCTGCCTTGGCGTTCTTCTCCTGCGCCAACTCCCACAACAGCTTTTCCTTCTCCACAATGCCGTGTTCAAGCCGCTGTGCGACGGTATTTTCCAGATAATCCGTCAGGTTTGTCTTGAGCATCTGGCGGCGCCCCGGCATGTCCACGATGGAGAGCGCGCTCAAATACAGATAAATCCCAAACAGACTGATGATGTAAAACGGCAGCAGGTCCACAAACCGGCGCCCCTCGACGATGCCGCTAAACACGCCAAAGCCTGCTACAAAGACACCTGCAAGCATGAGCTGTCCCGATAAATGTTTCATGAAATTAATGCTCATTCCCAATATGCGGATGCGGTTGATGTACTTGTCCACAAATACTGATATGTTTGCCACGCCGCCGTTGAGCTTGTAGCAGTTGATAAAGCGCTCCTTGCACTGATTGAGCAGTTTGTTGTCCATACCCGAGAGGGTGTCCGCCTGCTGTATCATTCTTTGGTAAATCACACCAATCGCCACCTGATATAAGATACCGATTGCCATAAAGACAAGAGTCAGTAACATCGTAGTCGTTTCTTTTGACATGATAAAATGTCCCCCTTTTCATTCAATAAAAAATCTCGCCCACTGTGATTCTAAGTATAATCATTTCCATGCAGAACCACAAGACGTTTGGCGGGAGAATCGTTCGACAAATTCATACAATACCTGCGCTGCGCTGACCAAAAATACCGTTTCATTACAGGATTTTATCTTTCACTCACTTCCATGAAAGCTGTAACTGTCTGCGCTGCTTGGCACAGTCTGTGAGATATAGATTGATGAGTGTCTGGTAAGGAATCCCCGTCTCTTCACTCTGTTCTTTAAAGAACTCAATCGTGTCATTGTTAATATGAATCGTCACTTGTCTTTTTATATTTTTAGCATACGGATTCTTTCTTGGATTTAGATTTTCTATATCATATTCTGCTCTCATAATCTGCCACCTCCTGCAAATCGAATATATGTTTTTGTTTCATTTTTCGTTGCTTTTCTTGCTGAAATAATTCTAATGATATTGTCCTCACCACGATTGCAGTGACTCACAATACAAAGCTTATCATGTTCAGTAATTCCAAGTATCAAAAATCGTTCTTCCTCCAAAGAATGATCTGGATCATCAAACAGGATTGCATCATCGTCATAAAAGACTGTCTTGGCTTCCTCAAAATCAATTCTATGCTTCACTTTATTCAGTTGGTTTTTGTTCTCATCCCACTCAAAAATAATCTCTTTCATATTTATATTATACTTATTTTATAATTATATTTCAATATATGCAGTAAAAAACAGGATTTTTGTTCCTGTTACAGCTATTCAGGATTGGGGGAACACGCAGTATTGCAATTTAACGGCAAAGTCACTATACTATTTCTATACAGTGCCCAAACAGTTGACCAATCACATAAAGAAAGCACGCATAAAACAATGGAAAGCAGCTCAAAGCAAAAAGTATATTCTCAGCAGGACAATACCATTTGTATACCAAATGAAAGGAGCCTTACAATGAACAATTTATCCGAAAACTCTGACAAAACCTTCACCATCAACGGCGAACCCGTCACAAACATTGCCCAGCTAAAACAGGTATTAGCCAATCTGACCGGACAGCATACTGCTTCGTGTGAGCAGCGTGAATATGTGGCAGACACGGGAAGGCCCGGGCAAAAAGGCTGTCAGGAGGCGCCTCTTTATGAAGAGCGGGACTATGCCCGTCTGGGTACAGAATTTATCGAGCGGCTCAGCCAAATCGCAAACGGTTCTGACCACCCTGACACCAACCACTCCGATGCGCGGCGTCTTACCTGCGCCGCAGACAACTTCACGCTCGAAATCCAGTATTTTCCAGAGGGAACTGCGCTGATTGGCTGGGTGGACACTTCGTATGGACTCATTTACCTTTATCATAATGACAAGAGAGACCGGTGCGCTGCGAGTCACCCTGTTTCAGATCAGCGGCAGGACGAGCAGCCCCAAGACATCTGTTTGGGAAAAGAGCTGTTGTGCCGAAACAAAGAGACGCTTCAGGACATTCTCCTTTATTTTTATGAGACAGCCGAACAAAATCCGAATTATCGCTGGATTGAGGATTTCTCCTACACGGGCAGCGGCGGCTGGCACCGGGACTGGATGAAAAACTCGCTGAAACGCCTCACAATCCCTGAGGAGCAGGATCAAGCATTCAAAAAGCGGCGCAAAGCACAGGAAAACGGCGAATGGCAGTGGGGAACGCCTTGGCAGCGCAAGGATTACTGGCGCGGTGCTGTCTGCTGGGAAAATCCTGAACAGATGGCGCAGCTAGAGCAGCTAACCTATTTGGAGGCTGCTGACTCTGCTAGTTCGCAGGAGCTGTCTAGTGTTGATGTTCGTTCCACCCCTGTAAGCCCGGAGAATACGGTTCAAGCGCCAGCCAGCGTCTCTTCTGTGCAGCGGGAACATGACATACTCATGAGACAGACGGCATCACGCCTCATGAAAGAAAAAGAGTTCACCCAGCGCGGATCGGGTATTCGAGACCTCTGTTTTCTGCGCAATTGCGGACATCTGCGCAGGTTAGATCTGCGCCGTAACGACGTGGAGGACCTCTCTCCCATCGCCTCACTCCACCAGCTAAAAGAGCTGACGCTGGACTACAATCTCATCTCCGACCTGTCTCCGCTCGAAGGTCTCGAGCAGCTGCGGCAGCTTTGGCTAATGGGAAACAAGGTCCGTAGCCTAGAGCCGCTGCGCGGGCTTCACAATCTAAATTTGCTGCATTTGCAAGGCAATCCTTTAGCGTCAGGCACACTGGCAGCGCTGCGCAAATGCAAACGCCTAGGCTCACTGGACCTGTCCCACACAGGTATACAGGATATTTCAGACTTGGAATACTGCCGCGCATGGTCCTTAAACCTATATGGTAATCCCGGTCTGACCGGACTAGAAGTCATCGCGACCATGAAGAACCTTAGCTGCCTAGATTTGGACTGGGAAACCGCCCGTCGGTACGACATCACGGCGCTTGTCCCCCGCCTTACAGAACATGCGCGCTATGGGGATCATGTCCAATATGTCTGGCCGAAAAAATATTTTGATGAATAACCCGCATGGAGGGATTTTTATGTGTAAAACCGAAATAAAAAATCATGTATACAGTTGATAAAAAGTTGAAAATTCGGCGTTAGGAACTGTGATGAAATTACTTGTGACAAGTAATTGTCATGAGTAATTTCATCACAGTTCCTAACACTGATACGGGAGGCGAAAATAATGCGGGAAAAACTACTGGTTGCAGACGATGAGCCGGATATCGTCACGATGCTGAAAAACTATTTTGAACTAAACGGCTATGATGTGCTGACCGCCGCAAACGGTCTGGAGGCTGTCGCGCAGGCGGAAAAGCAGCCCGATCTGATTCTGCTGGACATCAACATGCCAGACCTTGACGGCATGGAGGTATGCCTGCGCATACGGGATTTCGTCTGCTGCCCGATTCTGTTTCTGACTGCCAGAATTGACGACGCCGATAAAATCAAGGGCTTTGGCGTCGGGGCGGACGACTACATCGTAAAACCATTTTCGATGGACGAGCTCGGTGCGCGGGTCGCGGCACATCTCAGACGTGAACGCCGCCAGCAAAAGGCAGCCAAAGTCCGCTTTGACGACAATCTGGCAATCGACTACACAGAGCGCTGTCTCTATTATGATGGCAGTCCGATCGCGCTTGTCAAAAAAGAATTTGACATTATCGAACTGCTGTCGCAGCACCGAGGACAGGTTTTCAGCAAAGAACGCATCTATGAGCTGGTGTGGGATTACGACAGCGAGGGCGACGCGTCCGTCGTCGCCGAGCATATCCGCCGTATCCGCATGAAATTCAAGGACGCGGGCATGAAACCATATATCGAAACAGTCTGGGGGATTGGCTACCGATGGGCAAAAAACCTGTAAATAAATCCATTAAAAAAGACTTTGCAGTCTATATCATTTTGTATATTTTATTGTCGCTGCTTCTGGGCTTTCTCACTTCGGGCTTTTTCCAGTGGAAACAGCAGCAAATCCGCGAGAAATACGAGACAGAATATAAAAAAACCATGGAAAGTCTCGAGGGACAAAAGGGCACTCTCTACAGGGACGACATTCAAGTGGAAGTACATTACACGGTGAATATCATCACATTTTTTACACCCTATGACCTGCTAAAATATGAAATTTTTGGCATACTCAGCGGCGCTGTTTTTCCCGTCAGTTTTATCGTATGCCTCGCTGTAACGAGCCTTCTTTTTTATAAAAAAATCTTTCAAAAGCCGCTAGAGCTTCTCGGCAGTGCGGCGGACAAAATCGCAGACAACGACCTCGATTTTGAAATTCATTATGACCGTCAGGACGAGCTGGGACGGCTCTGCCTGTCTTTTGAAAAAATGCGGCGCGCGCTGCGAGACAACAATCTTGAGCTGTGGCGCCAGCTCGAGGAACGCAGGCGGCTCAATGCCGCTTTTGCGCACGATTTGAGAACACCGCTCACCGTGCTCAAGGGTCAGAGTGAAATGCTGGTAAAATATACACCCGCACTGCCAGCGGAAAAAATCATCGAGACCGCAGAGATGATGCAGCGCCACATTGCAAGGCTTGAAAACTATGTCAATACCATGAACACGTTGCAGCGTCTGGAGGATATTGAGCTTCACCGCAAGGCTGTGGACAAGACCTGTCTGTACAGGCAGCTAAAGGAGACAGGTGCCTGCATCTGCACGGATAAGACCTTTTTATTTGAAGAAAAGCAGCAATGCCAAAACGAACCTGTGCAGCTCACCTTAGATGTGTCTGTCATCTTGCAGGTCTATGAAAATCTGCTGTCCAATGCCCTGCGCTATGCACAGGGACAAATCACGGCATCTGTTTGTATCGCTGACGGCTTTTTACACATCACGGTGTCTGACGATGGCAGAGGTTTTTCTGACAAAGATCTCTGCGAAGCCACAAAACCTTTTTATAAAGCGGCAGAATCCGCCGCTCAGGAACACCTTGGCATGGGCCTCAATATCTGCAAAGTACTCTGTGAAAAACATGGCGGCTTCCTAACGCTCAAAAACAAGGGCGATGCCGCTGTCACTGCCGCATTTCGGGCTGTATAGGTTCTGAAAACTGCTTGATATATTTTTTTTGAAATAATTGATAAAAAATTGAAATTCTCCCTTTATGATAAATTTATCAGCGAAAAACATGAAAGGAGTATTTCAAGTGAACAACACAATCGAAATCAAAAATCTTAATAAATTCTATGGAAAAAAGCAGGCGCTATGCGATGTAACGCTGTCCATCGAGCAGGGAATGTTTGGTCTGTTGGGGCGAAACGGCGCGGGGAAAACGACGCTCATGCGGACGCTTGCCACCCTTCTGCCAAAGCGCAGCGGCACAGTGTCCGTCTGCGGGATTCCCATTGAAAAAGACCAAGAAATCCGCAAAATTACCGGCTATCTGCCGCAGGAATTTTCCATGTACCCGTCCATGAATGTCATGGAGGCGATGGATTACCTCGCACTTTTGTCCGGCTTGGAGAAATCAGCGCGCAAAGAACGCATAGAACTGCTTTTGCAAAAAGTGAATTTAACCGAGCACTGTAAGAAAAAAGTAAAGGCATTGTCCGGCGGAATGAAACGCAGGCTTGGCATTGCGCAGGCGCTCTTAAACAATCCCAAAGTACTGATTGTTGACGAGCCAACCGCAGGGCTTGACCCCGAAGAGCGCATTCGTTTCCGCAATCTCTTGTCAGAAGTCGCCGAGAAACGAACTGTTATTCTATCGACGCACATTGCCGGAGATATCGAAGCCACCTGTGAAAATCTTGCGATTCTGGACAGCGGAAGGGTCTTGTATCAAGGCACGGTCAACCGCCTGCTCGCAGAGGCAGACGGCAGCGTGTACACCATCATCGCAGACAGGGCAGAACTGCCGTCTCTCAAAAAAGACTTATTGATCACAAGCATGCACACGCAGGGCAGAAACGTATCCATACGGTTTCTGTCAGAGAACGCAGTGCCCAACGCCCACGCCTGTGCGCCAAATATTGAGGATGCCTATATGTACTACCTAAAGAAAAGCGGTGTAGAACAGGAGGTGCGTGAACATGCTGTTTTGGCGTGAATTTAAAAAAACAGTCGCCGGGATTCCGTATATCCTCTTTGTCGCCGTCATCGTCGTCGCGCTCAATTCTCAGGGTGTGCTGGACTTTCAGAATGAAGTTGTCACCGAGCCAGTTCAAGACGCCAGCCAGAACTACGGAACAAAAACTGCGGAAATACCAGAGGTTATTATACCTGCCGCACTGGAAGCACTCTACGCGGAATTTCTTGAAAACAAGTACAAAACCTATCCGATTGGCTTTATAAAATATGTGAAGTTAGACGAGAATAACCAGCGCAAAATTGCGCAAATCCTCTCTGAAATCTCCGGCGTAAATGCGGCGGCTTTGCCTGATGAAAACAATATACAAAATGAACCTGACCTTTCTGTCAGGAAAGATATTTCCTACGCGGAATTTAAATCGCTCATGCAGACTGCCGACGACATTTTAGGCGGCGGCTCAGACTATGCCTCGGACTCTTTAATCCATTATGGGCGCGTGCCTGTCACGTATGAGGAGGCCGTCACGCGGTATGAGCTTGTGAAAACATTGGACCAGTTTACAGGCGGATATGCGCGGCTTTTCAGCGATTATGCCGTGGCGATGGCGCTTTCGATACTCCCTGTCTTTCCGGCGGTCATCATGGGCATGAGAGACCGGAGGGCGAAAATGTCTGAGCTTGTCTATATCCGTAAGACCTCGGGTGCAAAGCTCATCGCTGTGCGCTATCTCGCCGTCCTTACGGCAGTCATGCTTCCTGTTTTTATATTATCCTATCTTTCGAATTGCAGTATGTGGCACATGTATCCGGGAATGAAGCTGGACTATCTCGCACCGCTCAAATATGATTTGGGCTGGCTGATGCCCTCGGCAATGATGGTCATCGCGCTCAGCATGTGTCTTACCGAACTGACCAATACCCCCATCGCTGTTGCGGTGTGCGGTCTCTGGTGGTTTATTGATACCAATTTGGGCATGAAATCTGTCACGGCGTCGTATTCGCTGCTGCGGCTGGCGCCAAGGCATAATTCCGGCGCATTGTCTTATTTCAGGGCACAGGATTTTGCAGACAATTTCACGCGGCTTGCTGCAAACCGCCTGCTTTTTGCAGGTGTATCTATCCTGCTCGTCCTTGTAACAATTGTCATATATGAAGCCAAACGAAAAGGAAAACTTGCGTGAGGCGGTATGGAGATTCACATGGAAAAAATCATTTCAATCACAGCATATAATCTAAAGCACCAGTCCATTTTGTCCATTCTTGTGGCTGCCATTGCTCTTTTCATCACGCCAATTCTGTTTGGCACTGCACAGTTAAGTCTGACAGAGGCAGCGGTTCCGCTTGAACTGTTTGTCTCCCTGATTGGGATTGTCCTGCTCACGCCCGTTTTTGAGCCGGAACAGGACGAAGCCATTCACGACGTGGCGGCGTCCAAGTATATCAGCACAAACTGGGTCTATGGCATCAGAACGGTCTATGGCGTTATCATTATCATGGTATTTACCGGCTTATTTACCAGCTTTCTATCTCTGCGGCAGTGCGATGTAACTCTCTGGCTGTATCTGGGAACGGTTGCAAATGCAATATTTCTCGGCGCGCTCGGCATGATGGCTGCCGCGCTGACAAACAACACTGTCATTGCGTACATGATCCCGCTGATCTATTACGCGCTCAATTACGGTGCGGGTGAAAAGCTTGGCAATTACTTTTTATTTTCAATGCGAATACCTGATTATACACCGAAACTGTGGCTTGGAATCACAGGCGGACTGCTTATTCTAGGTGCCCTGATTTTCCAATCGGGCAGGGGAAGATAAATCTTCCCCTGTTTAATCCTCAATTTCTATTGCTTTTTCGACTTGATCAAGGATATATTGTGCAAACATATCTTCGAAAAAATCTTCCTCCTTTTCAAGCTCTTTTTGATGTTCCTCGAAAATCTCCCGCACTTCTTCCTGTTCTTCGGGTGTCATGTCGTCCCAGCTCTTGTTGTTGGCATAAGTACAGCCGCTCAGTGTCATAGCCATCACGCCAAATATAACAATATTTCTTTTTATTAGCCCCATTCTTTTTTCCTCCCTAAATTCCGAACCGCGAAAGCAAGCCTAACGCAGTAATAAATAGTACCGTAACAACTGCCATGCCCGCTATGATGATAACAGTGGCGATTGCTTTTTTGTATTCATGGCACAATTCTTTCTTTGCTGGCATGATAACAGTTTTCTCCTGTTCAATGCCTAATAAAATATAATCTGCACTGACATGATAGACTTCTGTGAGTTTCACAATGTTGTCAACATCTGGCTTTCCCTGTCCGCTCTCCCATTTGGAGACGGCCTGTCTTGAAAGTCCCAGAAGTTCGGCAACCTGCTCCTGCGAATAGCCTGCTCTCTTCCGCAATTCCTGAAGCCTTTGTGCTATGTCCATATCATCACCTCCAATAAGAAAATACTACAAGGTACTGGTTGCATGCTACCAACAACGATAGAAATGGCGGCAACTTTCCGTTGCGGCGCTGTAAAAATAAGTTACACAGGGCTAATATCCTCTATTGTAACACGATTTTATCTCGGTATAAATAATATATCTAATATAAATGCTTGGTGCAGCCTGCCAGCAAAATAACTGGCATTGCGCGCGCTTATGATATAATAATGACAAAAAAATGAGGTGATCAGATGCCGGACAGTACAAGACAGACGCAAGTAGTTGATGTGACACTCCGCATATGCAAAGACAGAAATGTTTTAAGAGAATATTTGCTTGACAGGGAAAAGGAGGTATGGTCTGCATAGCAGACCTTGGACAATTATGATGAGTTTGTTTGATGAAGAGCAGATTATGAAAATGTATGCGAATGATATTGAAAAAGAGACGGAGAGAAAAACAGCCGAAAGAATGATAAAAAAAGGGAAAATGACCCTTGAAGAAATTGCAGATTGTGTATCTTTACTGTCATTGGAGGAATTAAAGGAACTTGAAGCCGAGATGACGGAGCTGGTGTAATCAATAAAAAACGAAAAGGAGTCTCCCCCATGCCCGCAAAATATCTCCAGCTTGCCAGCCAGCTCAAAAACTTAATCCAGCAGAACCAGCAGAAAGATTTCTACGAAAGCAATCCCGGCGCTGCCTACCAGCTTCCGACGGAAGCCGCGCTCTGCCAGATGTACCATGTCAGCCGCCAGACGGTCCGAAAAGCGCTCTCGGTCTTAGAGGACGAGCATCTTATCCAAAAGCGTCAGGGCAGCGGCTCGTATGCTGTCCCAAACCTGCGCCAAAAAGGGGCAAACCAGATTGCCATTCTAGTCCATTCCAACACAGAATACATTTATCCGCGGCTGCTTGCTGACTTGTGCGGCACGCTGCAAAAGCACGGGTTTTCGTGGACAATCTATGTGACGGAAAACCAAATTTCGAAGGAGCGCGAAATCCTTCAGTTTTTGCTGGAAAATCAAGAAACGCCGGTGCGCGGAATTGTGAGCGAGGGCTGCAAGACCAGCTTTCCAACGCCAAACTATGACTTATACCAGCGCCTCATGCAAAAGGGCACTGCGCTGTTGTTTTTCCGCGGAGGATACAGCAATCTGCCCGACGTTCCCACTCTCAAAGATGACAACTACAACGGCGGCTATTCGCTGGGAATATATCTTGCATCGCTGGGACACCAGAAAATCGGCGGGATTTTCAATACAGATGATCTACAGAGCACCGAACAGCGTTTTGGGCTGTTGTCTGCTCTGCGGGAAGCGCAGCTTTTGCCGTGCGAGGAATACCTCTGCGGTTTTGACTCGCGCCAGCTTACCGCATTGCAGAAACGGCAGGACACCGGCTTTCTGTCCGGGTTTTTGTCCAGACAGCTCAAAGCGGTCACTGCCATTGTGTGCTGTAATGACGAGATTGCCTACTGGCTGGTGAAGGAGTTGTCTTACAGAAATATGCGCGTTCCAGAAGATGTGAGTGTGGTCTGTTTTGACTGTTCTTATCTTAGTGATTTGTCCGCAGTGCAGATGACATGCTACGCCCAGCAGACTCACGAGCTGGGCACTGCCGCCGCCGAGTCTGTCATCAGTTTAATGAAGGGGGCTTCTGTCCTTCCGCAAAGCTCCCCTTGGCAGCTTGTGATCAAACGCAGTGCCGCGCCGCCAGCCATTTAATAGTCTAAATATATGTTTATTTTCCATTCCGATATTCTCTCGGTGTACAGCCCACTGTTTTCTTGAATACAAAGCTGAAATAATGCGGATCTTTATACCCTACCTCCCCGGCAATCTCGCTGGAGTGCAGCTGTGTCTGGACTAGGAGTTTCTTCGCCTTCTCCATGCGCTTTTTGGTGACGTATTCAATAAAGGTCATCTGCATTTCCTGACTGAATATGCTGCTGAAATAGTTGCCGCTGACGCCGATGGCGCCCGCCACGCTGTTTAGGGACAGCGACTCATCACAGAACTTTTCCTCAATGTATTTCAATCCATTTTTAAGCACATGTTTCCCTTGGTTTTCACTCTCTCTGTCGCGCAGCGCGAGCGCGCGCTCTAACAGCTCCTGCATGTACGTGTCGATACTGCCGCCGCTGCCAGATGCCTCACGCACCTTGGCATCATCGTCCTGCGGCAGGAAATCCTGCTGGCTCACGCCGAGGCTTCCCATGTAATGTATCGTGGTAAACCGTATGTTTAAGAGCAGGTAATCGCGGAACAAGCGCGATTCCAGCGCATCTTTGACGCCGGCGAGATACCCGCTTACAAAATCCCTGATTTCCGCCTGTTTTCCTTCCCGCAAAAATCCATGAATGATATCTGGACTGACCTTCGCGCTGTCCACCGACACAAAACTCTTCAAGTCTTTTCCCGGCAAAAGCCCGTCTGTGTCCTTCTCGGTGAGAATATGGCGCTTGGGGCTGAAAAAACGGTGCGCGAGGATATGGTTTGCCTTCGCATAACACGCTGGCAGCAATGACAGACGCTCTACAGGCTCTCCCACTGCCGCATACCACTCCATTGAAAATGCCTCCTGCAAACAGATTTTTTCGATGTTTTCGACACACTGCCCGCGCAGCCGTTCCATCTGGTCTGCCTCGCCTTTTATCAGAATGCAATACAAACTGATGTTCCATTGAAATATCAGATATTCTGGAAACCGCATAAAATACCGAAACAGCGCTTCGCGCACCTGCCCGACACCCTCCGGCTCAAGCATTGCATGTTCCGGGCTCTGCCGTTTTACCTGCAGATTAAGCAGTACGATATTGTAGCAGGGGCCGTCCAAGTCCAGTGAAAGCTTTGCCGCCTCCTCATAGATCTGCTGCACAGTAAACACACCGCCAAACACTTTTTCCAGAAAACTGCGGCGCGCATAATTTTCATACTCCTTCATCTCATTCTGGAAGGTTTCCAGATAATTTTTTTGCTCCTGCTCCGTCTCAATCTTTTCCCGAAGCTCGAGCAGCACCTTTTTGAGCGTGTTTTTTGTGATGGGTTTTAAGAGATACTGCTCGACGCCCAGACGGATTGCCTGCTGTGCGTACTCAAACTCGTCATAGCCGCTGATAATGACAATCTTCATCTCCGGAATTTCCTGCGTCACGATCTGGCTCAGCGCAAGCCCGTCCATAAACGGCATTTTGATATCCGTGAGGAGGACATCAGGACGGATTTTGCGAAGCATGGGCAGCGCCATCTCCCCGTCGCTCGCCTCGCCGGTAAACTGATAGCCGTATTCCTGCCACGGAATATTGTTTTTCAGCCCTTCACGGACGATGCTTTCGTCCTCCACCAAAAATACTTTTAACATTTGTTTTCCCTCTTTTTTCTATTTTCGTCCAGTCAATATTTCCGGTGTTCCAGAAATTCTTCGGCATTTTCTCTCGTAAAGACCTTTTCCTCCACGACATAGTGTTTCTGTACAGCTTCGCCTTTTTCCAGTTTTTGAATGATTTCACCGACATAGGCGCCCTGCACTGGATTGCACTCCACATCTACATTGATTCGTCCCTCCTGAATCAGCTCTAGCGCATCGCGTGTGGCATCGAAGGAGATGACCGTCACGTCACCGCCCTCCCCAAATCGGATGCCTGCCTCCTCCATCGCCTCGATGGCGCCCATCGTCATGTCATCATTCTGCGAGATCAGCACATTCATCTCGGGATAGCGCCGCAGCATACTGCGCATCACTTCCTTTGCCTTGTTTGCCGTAAATTCTGCCGTTACGGATTCGAGTATGCGCCAGTTGTCATGCTGTGCGGCAATCTCACCAAAGCCTTTTGTTCTGCCGATTTCCGCTGTAGAGCCAACGGTGCCCTTCAAAACGACAATGTTGATTTCCTCCGGCTGGCGGCGCTTTTGTCCAAGATACGTCTCCAGCCATCTGCCCGCCTTTTTTCCCTCCTCTTTGGCATCTGTGCCAATCCATGCCGTGTAGAGTGAATCGTCCTGCACATTGACCATACGGTCTGTGACAATCACTGGAATGCCCACGCTTTTCGCCTCCAAAAGTACGGTGTCCCACCCGTCCTCTATCACCGGCGCAAACACGATATAGTCAACGCGCTGGGAGATAAAACTGCGTATTGCCTTAATTTGGTTTTCCTGCATCTGACGGGCATTGTTATAAATCAAAAAATATCCCGCGTCCTTTGTCAGCGCCTGCTGTATCGACGCCGTGTGCGCCGTGCGCCAGCCGGATTCGCTGCCTAGCTGGGAAAAGCCGACTACGATCAAATCCTCCTCCTCTGTATCGGCGGACATTTGTTCTGTTTTAATGTCAAAGCCCCGGAAAAAACTGTGCCCGATAAAAAGCACGGGAAGAATGCACAATATGATAATACATGCGCCTACGTGGCCAAAAACCAGCTTTTTGGTTGTATCTGACAGCTTTTCTGAAAGTCTTTTCATACGCCCTCCTCCTGTCCGCCTTCCCGCAGCAATTCCCCTGCTGGCGGGTCACTGAGCTTCACGGCAGGAATCACAATGCTGACTTTTGTGCCCGCACCTTTTTGGGACGCTATTGTCATGCCGTACTCCATGCCAAAGTTCATGCGGAGCCGCTCGTTCACATTTGCCAGCCCAAATCCTTTTTCGGTCTCTTTGCAGGGCTTTGCAATCTCCGCCTGAAGCCGTTTTAGCTCGCTTTCCTCCATTCCTATTCCATTGTCCTGCACGCACAGCAATATCGTATCCTCCTTGGGCGATGCACCGCGCTGCAACACGCCTGTAACCCAGATTTTTCCTTTTGCGCGCTTGTACTTAATCCCATGGTACAGAGAATTTTCAACAAGCGGCTGCAAGGTCAGTTTTAAGATTTTATATGCATATAACTCTGGCGGAATGGCAATCTCATAGTCGAGAATGTCCTGATAGCGCACCTGCTGGATTTCCAGATAGCCGCGGATATGCTCTTTTTCCTCCCGAATCGAGATGGTTTCCTTCCCTTTGCTCAGCACCAGACGGAAAAATTCCGAGAGCGCCACGACAACGTCCACTGCCTTGTCGGGGTCGTCGCCCTCAATCAGCCAGACAATCGTGTCGAGCGTGTTGTACAGAAAGTGCGGATTAATCTGCTCTTGCAGCAGGCGCAGCTCTGCATAGCGCATCTTGCGCTCGTCCTCCTTAATCTGGTTTACCATCACCTCCAGATTTTCTGACATGTCATTCACACTGTCTGAGAGCACTTCAAGTTCATCTTCGGTCTGCACCCGCACGCGGTCTGAGAAATTGCCCTCCGCAATTCTGCTCGTAATCCCGCACAACTCCTGAATTGGCTTTGTGATGCTGTTAAGAATCGCGCTGGTAATCAGAATGACCGCCGCCACAATACAGCCGCCCAGCAGAATACTAATGATGATGACGCGCTCGACTTCTTTATTTAACTGTATTTTTAACTGCTCAATGCTCTTGGTCTGATAGTAGATATAATACTGAATATCGTCCTGTATCAACTCTGTGAGGATATAGATATCATTGTACAGCATGTCAATATTTTTATCATACTGCCCCTCTGCCTCCTGATTTGCCTTGATATCGTCCACGCGGTCCTCGAGCGTATCGACATTGCGCAGGAGGCTTTGCAGCCAGACACGGCTCTCACGGTCGGTTGTCATGCCAAGGAGGTGGTTGCTCTCTGTGCGCAGCGCATCAATGAGCCTGTAAGGATCCTTGAGTGTCCCGTCCTCCTCGATGGTGCCAAATGTGACATTGCTGACGACTAATTTGTAGAGACTCTCGTCCATCTCCTCCTTGAAGTTGATGTTGTAGGCGTTGGCAAGCAGCATACTGTTTACAATCTGGTCGTAGGCGCGGCTGTAGTTTACAAGCGCCAGAATCAGATAGATTGCCACATAGAGAACCGGCACCATCGCGACCAGCACCAGAACGATTAATTTATTTTTCAGGGGGTATTTGATTTTTTCTGTTTTCATCGCGGATTCCTTTTATAATCTATGGCTTGTTTTATACTATATACCATAAAATGTGGATTTTCAACTTTCTTTGCTGCTTATTTCCTTACTGCGTCTGTGTGCATAAAAAAACATAATCCATCTTGCGGTATCCAACGCCAGACGGATTATGTATTTTTATAAAATATGCCACCCCGCATACAGTGTCATTGACTCTGTGACAGTGTCCTTTTCCAGATTCCACGGTCTAGTCGTATTGATATCCAGATACCAGCCATCAAAAGAATAGCCCTCCCGCGTGGGCGGGCTGGGTGCCTCGAGCAGTTCTCCGTACTGACGCTTCTGGCTTTCTACCGTTGTCCCGCCCAGAGAATCAAACTGGACTGTAAAACCTGCATTGGACACGCCGACTGCCATGCAGAGAATGAGTGCCGCCGCGAGAACCACGATAATGATATTCAGGGATTTGACGGAGATATTAACCTTGGAATACAGCCCCCGCAACTGACGCTGGGGCGCTGTATTTTTCTGGTCCTGTTTTTGTTGTTCTGTAGTATTCATCGTCTGACCTGCCATCGTTTATTTGCGCACCAGATACTTGCGCATGTCGATTGCGCAAGCGATCAGGATTATCAAACCTTTGATGATATAGAGCATGTTGGCGTCCACGGCAAGGAAATTCAGTCCTGTAAAAATAATCTGCAAAAGCAGTACGCCCACCACAATGCCGCTGATGCGTCCAATACCGCCGACAAAGGACACGCCGCCGATTACACATGCCGCAATTGCGTCACACTCATAGTTTAAACCAGTGTTTGCGTTCGCAGATGCGATGCGGGCGCCATCAAGAAATCCTGTGATGCCATACATCATGCCTGCAAGCATGAACACCATGATAATTGTGCGCATTACATTGACGCCGGAAACGTTTGCTGCCTCCTCGTTTGAGCCGACTGCAAACATATTTTTTCCAAACGTTGTCTTATTCCAGATTATCCACATAATAATGGTAAGAATCAGGGAGTAGAGCACATATTTGGGAACTGCCACACCGCCGATGCTAAACAAGGTGCCTGTGATAAAGGAACGGTAATTGTCCGCCAGCCCGCTCAGCGTCTGGCCGTTGTTTACGCCCCGCATCAGGTACATCAAAATAGCGCCGTACACAATCAACTGTGTTGACAGTGTAACGATAAACGGGTGCAGTTTAAACTTTGCCACGCTAAAACCATTTACGAAGCCAACAAGCGCGCCCACACCGATTACCAGCAGCAGTACCAGCGGCAGCGGCGCGGCGTTTGACATATCGGGAAATACTTTAAAAACTGTTGTCAGCAGCGAGGCAGAGATACACGCTGTCAGACCGACTACACGGCCTGCGGAGATATCCGTTCCGGTCAGCACGATACATCCGCCGATTCCCAGTGCGATTGGCAGCTTTGCTGCCGTCAGGGACAATATATTTACGATTGAGGGGATTCCCAAAAATGAGGGGCGCATAATCGTGATGTACACGACTGCCAGTGCGATAATGATGTACATGGCATTATTGAGCAGCAGATCCCCGATTTTTTTTAAATTATCTTTTTCAGCCACAGTTCATACCTCCTGTCTATCGAAGAATTTTTGTGATCTATCACGCATATTTTGCAGCCAGAGTCATAATCTCCTCCTGCGTCGCGGTCTTTGCATCTACCTCCCCGGCAAGCTGCCCGCCGGACATGACTAGAATCCGGTCACACACACCCAAAAGCTCTGGCATCTCGGAGGATACCATGATGACGGTCTTGCCCTCTTTTGCCAGATTTAAAATGAGCTGGTAAATCTCATACTTCGCGCCTACGTCAATTCCGCGGGTCGGTTCGTCGAGCAGCAGCACCTCTGGGTCGGTGAGCAGCCAGCGCGCCAGAATCACCTTCTGCTGGTTACCGCCGGACAGTGAACGAATCTGCGTTTTCTGGGTCGGCGTTTTGGTGCGCATTGCATTGATTCCCCACTCTGTCACTTCTGTGAGCTTCTTGTTGTTGAGAAGCGGAAATCCTTTATAATAGTATTTGCGCAGACTAGAGATCGTGGTGTTTGCCTGAATATCACGAATGGCAAAGATTCCTGTCGCACGCCGCTCTTCTGTGAGCAGTGCAAATTTGTTTGCGATTGATTCCCGCGCATTGCGGTTCATCACGCGTTTTCCGTGAAGATAAATCTCGCCGCCCTTGCGTGTTGCGATGCCAAATATATTTTCCAAAAGCTCTGTCCGCCCTGAGCTGTCCAGACCTGCGACGCCTAGAACCTCTCCCTTTTTGGCTACAAAGGATACGTCTTTGAGCTTGGAGTACATCGCTGTGAGGGATTTGACCTCTAGCAGCGGGCTGCCTACTACGTTGTCCTTCTCTGGATAGCGGTTTGTCAGCTCGCGCCCAACCATTAATTTAATAATCTCATTCATGGTGAGTGTCTTTGCATCGCGGGTCGCAATCCACTGGCCGTCGCGCATGATTGTCACTTCATCGGAGATGCGCAGAATCTCTTCCATTTTATGAGAAATATAAATAATACCGCAGCCACGGTCACGCAGCATATTGATAATTCTGAACAAATGTTCTACTTCTTCTTCTGTCAGGGAAGAAGTCGGCTCGTCAAACACGATAATCTTAGACTGATACGAAACCGCCTTGGCAATCTCCACCATCTGCCGCTGGGATACAGGCATGGTGCTCATCACCCGCTTGGGGTCCACATTGATTTCCAAATCTTCGAAGAGCTTCTTCGTCTCCTCATACATCTTTTTCTCGCTGGTGAGCGGACACCAGCTTGCAATCCGCGGAAAACGCCCCAGCCACATATTGTCCATCACATTGCGCTTGAGTGCCTGATTCAACTCCTGATGCACCATCGCCACGCCGTTCTCGAGCGCCTCTTTGGAGTTCTTGAACTCTACCTTTCTGCCCTCCAGATATACGTCACCGCTGTCCTTTGAATACACGCCGAACAGACATTTCATCAGTGTGGATTTGCCGGCTCCGTTCTCTCCCATCAGCGCGTGGACGGTTCCCGCCTTCACGGTCAGATGGACGTTGTCGAGCGCCTTGACACCGGGAAATTCTTTGCAAATTCCCTCCATCTTTAGGAGGACATTTGCGGAAGCATTTGTCTCCTGCATCTTCATTCTCACCTCCTGCTTGAATTAGCAACAGCCGCACCGAAGTGCGGCTGCATCGTCGATGACTGATGTTGATTAGTTGCCTGTATATGTAGCATACGGAATGTTGACACGCCATGTACCAACCACATTTGCGGAATCTACGCCGTCAAATGCTTCCTTGCCGTCCATATAATTCGCTGTAATGCTTGCGATGGTATTTGCCATACCTTCTGCGTCCTGTTTGATCGTGCCGATCATAGAGCCTGCTGCGATGGCATCTTTTGCTGCATCTGTCGCGTCCACGCCAAATACAGGAATCACTGTAGCGCCCTCTTTATTGTAGCCTGCATTCTGCAATGCGGTAATGGCGCCGATTGCCATCTCGTCATTGTTTGCGATCACGAGCTCAACCATGTTGTTGTTTGCCTCACTGTACTGTGACATGATTGTCTGCATATACTCTGTCGCTGCTGCGGAGGACCATGCGCCCGCCTGATCTACCAGATACTTGTTGCTGTTTGCGCTGTCATAGAAGCTCAGTGCCGGCTTGCCTGCGCCTGTCAGAATCGCGTCTGCGTCCTCCTGACCGTACTGTGTTCTCGCATCTGCCTCTGCGTTGCCCTCCTGACCCTTGAACATTACGTAAGAGATTGTGCCGTCACCGTTCAAATCCAGTGTGTCATAGTTTTCCAACAGATAGTTTCCGATCATCTCGCCCTGCATATGTCCAGCCATCTCATAGTCTGTGCCGACAAAGACGCACTTGTCTGAGCTTGTCACTGCTTCCTCGCTCACAGAGCGGTTGAAGAAAATAACTGGAACGCCGTTTGCCTGTGTGATGATGTTCTTTGCCGCGTCATCGGAACCTGTGTCTACCAGATTGACTACAAGTACTGTCGCGCCCTGTGTAAGCGCTGTCGTCACCTGCTCGGACTGGGTTGTCTGGCTGTTGTTGCTGTCATAATCCTGATACTTGATGCCTGCTGCGTCGAGTGCGGAATCCAATGCTGCGCGCACGCTTGAAATGTATGTATCACCATAGGTATAGTAGAATACTGCCACACTTCCATCCTTGGAAGCCGGCGCTTCTGTGTCCGCTGGCGCTGCGGTATCTGTGTCCGCCGCCGCTGGTGTGTCTGTCTTTGCATCTGAGTTTGATGCTGTGTTTGAATTTGATGCCGGTGCACTGTCGCTCTTGCCGCCGCACGCTGTCATAAATACCAGCATTGAGACAGAGAGCAATGTGCACAAAAATTTTTTGTTGAACTTTTTCATAGTCGTTTACCTCCCTTTCCGGTCGTAGGTGAATTTAGTAATGTTGTATAACGGGATTATAACTTATATTTTCACCATTGTAAAGACTTGCTAATTATTATTTTGATTTTTTCGTATTTTTAGTATAAATGACGATTTATTTTGTGCATAAAGCCAGAATTAATTGTATATATTATTATTTTCCGCAATCTTTTTGCACATATTCAGCAGTTTATTTCAGCTATATTGACACTTCTGTCATTTTTGTAGTAGTGCTTCCTAAAAAAATGCGCTATAATACAATAAACTCCCACCGCCGTATAACAGCGCAAAACCAGCGGCAGGCGCAAGGGAGATTCCGAGAGATGATTAATGCCAAAAGGAGGCTTGTCCCATGATTCGAATACTATTATTGGAGGACGATGCCAGTCTGATTGACGGGCTGGAGTACGCCCTTGGAAAAAATGGTTTCGATGTAGAAACCGTGCGCACCGTGCGCGGGGCAATGGCGTGTCTGCGACAGTCTGCGCCCTATGATTTGCTGCTTCTCGATGTCACCCTGCCCGACGGCACGGGCTTTGAGGTCTGTGAGAAGCTGCGGGCAGACGGCAGCCAGCTCCCCATTATATTTCTCACAGCCTCCGACGAGGAGGTGAATGTTATCCGCGGTCTGGACAGCGGCGCAGACGACTATATCACGAAGCCCTTTAAGCTCGGAGAGCTGTGCTCCCGAATCCGCGCGCTGCTGCGGCGGACAAACTACACTGCCGGGCCTGTGCTCTCCTCCGGTGCCCTCTCGATGGACTTTGCCGCAAACCGTGTGACGGTGGACGGCGCCGCCGTGGAACTGACACGGGCAGAATACCGCCTGCTCAGCCTGCTTGTGCGGAACGCAGACCACGTTGTCACCAGAGAGACGATCTTGGACGCACTCTGGGACAATACAGGGGATTTTGTGGACGACAATACCTTGTCCGTGTACATACGGCGGCTTCGCGAGAAAGTTGAACCTGACCCGTCACAGCCACAGCACTTGATTACAGTGCGCGGATTTGGATACCGTTGGATACCATAATAAGATGAAAAGGAGATGCACATGACTATGGACACAAGACTGATGCAGGACCAGCAAGTACGGCGGTATTTTCTCTTCCTGAGTGCACTGTCGCTTTTTCTGCTGCTCGCCGCAATGCTATTATGCCGCGGTGCGGCACAGGAGGCAAAAACAATGCTTCTGCGCCATGATACATCAATCGCTGCCTCGCTCAGCGCACAGGGGGTTCCTGAGATCGTGATCGCGCGGGCGCTCACTGACACCAGTGTCAGTTTTGGCGGCACCGGCAGTCAAATGCAGGCAGGCGAAAGGCTTCTGGCAAAAATCGGCGTCCGTCCAGCACTAGAGACACAGTTTCTTCCACAGCTCCAGAACTTTCAAATAAATACAGGCAGGCGCGCCCTGACGCTGGTGCTTCCAGCCTGTCTCATCCTCCTTGGCGCCAGCCTGCGATTTTTTTTGAAACGGGACGCGCTTTACCAGCGCGCCGCCGCTATGATTGACAGCTATGCGATCGGATGTTTTTCCTGCCGCCTGCCGCAGATGGGCGAAGGTTCTCTCTATCAGATGTTCTCCGCCGTGGACAGGTTAGCAACCATGCTTCAGGCTCAGAATGACACCGAGCGCGCATCAAAGGTTTTCCTGCGAAATACCATCTCCGATATTTCCCATCAGCTAAAGACACCTTTGGCTGCACTGTCCATGTATCAGGAAATTATGGAAAATGAGCCTGACCAGCCAGATGTGATACGCCAGTTTGCCGCCAAGACCGGAACTGCACTCAAACGCATGGAGCAGCTCATCCAGTCCATGCTTAAGATCACAAGGCTTGACGCGGGAAATGTGGTGTTTGAGCGGCAGGAATGCGATCTGCACAGGCTGATCTTGCAAGCTATAAGCGAACTGACGACACGCGCCTTAAATGAAGGGAAGATATTGATTACGGACAACATCTCCGCATCGGACTCTTTGGCGGAAACCATTGTGTGTGACCCTGCTTGGACTGTTGAGGCAGTCGGCAATCTCGTCAAAAATGCGCTCGATCACACCCACACAAACGGCACCATCCGCATCACATGGGAAACGTCGCCACTGAGTACAATCATTCGAATCGCTGATGATGGGGATGGTATTGCGCCTGAGGATATCCATCATATTTTTAAGCGCTTTTACCGGAGCAGCCAGTCGTCGGACACACCGGGTATTGGTCTGGGACTGCCGCTTGCCAAGTCGATTGTGGAGGGACAGGGCGGAACGATTACCGTGCAGAGCACACCGCAGCTTGGGACTTGTTTTACAATTTTTTTCCCTAACGCGCTCAAATCCTGCGATACTTCTGATGCCTCACAAAACCTTACAAATCCGTAAGCTAAAATTCACCTCCCTGTAACCTGCATTTGCTATGATTCATTTACACCAATTCATATATAGGCATCATAGAAGCTGATAAAATAAGAAATATTTACGATGCTGTAAATGCCTTACAGAAAGGAGTCTCAAAACAACATTATGGAGATTTTACAAGTAAACAATCTATGCAAAACCTACGGGAAAGGCGAGACGCAGGTCAATGCCTTAAGAAATGTGTCCTTCTCACTGGAGAAAGGAGCATTCTGCGCAGTGATCGGCGAGTCCGGCTCTGGCAAGAGCACGCTTTTAAACTGCATCGGCGCACTTGACACTCCCACATCGGGGGAAATCCGCATTGACGGGCACAATCTTTTTACATTGAAGGAGAAGGAGCGCACGATCTTTCGGCGGCGCAATATTGGCTTTATTTTTCAGTCTTTTCAGCTTGTGGCGGAGCTGACTGTGGAGCAAAATATCATCTTTCCGCTGCTGCTTGACTATTGTAAGCCGGACCCGGCGGTCGTTGAGGAGATACTAGAAATCCTCGGCTTAGAGAACAGGCGCCGCCATCTGCCGAACCAGCTCTCCGGCGGACAGCAGCAGCGTGTCGCCATCGGGCGCGCCTTAATCACAAGACCCAAGCTGATTCTGGCTGATGAACCGACAGGCAACCTCGACAGCCGCAACAGCCAGGAGGTACTTGACCTGCTCGTCAAAGCGTCAAGACAGTATCAGCAGACAATCTTGATGATCACACACAACAATGCGCTGGCAGCATCCACTGACAAGGTGCTGCGCGTGGCAGACGGCTGTCTGTACGATGATTGCCAGTCTAATCCGAAAAATACAACCGGGAAAGGAGCATTGTACAGAGATGAGAAATTATCTTGAACTTGTTGCGCTCTACGCAAAGGCACACCGGAAGCAAAACCGCATGTCCGTCTTTTGCATCTATTTGTCTGTGCTGCTTGTGACAGCCATCTTTGGCATGGCGGATATGTATATTCAGAGCCAGCTTATTAAGACCAAGCAGGAGGATGGCAACTGGCATATTGCACTCAAATCCATCAGCGATGCGGAAGCTGAACTGATTGCAGCGCGCCCTGAGGTTCGCGTGCTTTCCTGCTATGGCACATTGAATTATGCTCTTGACAAAGGCTATCAGATTGCGGGCAAGGATGTCGTCATCTGCGGAAGTGAGGCTTCTTTATTGGATGAAATCTATGCCAATACGATCTCGGAGGGCACATTTCCACAAACGAACCAAGAAGTGCTTGTGAGTGGCAATATCAAAAAGGAGCTAGGGCTTTCTATTGGCAGCCAGATCGCCATATGCGACAGTGACGGCGCAGAAACCTTTTTCACCATATCTGGCTTTGCCAATGACCTGCCCATGATACTGAGCAAGGACATTTATGGTGTCTTTATGAATACTCGTTCCTTCCGCAGCTTTTATCCAAATGTGAAGAACGGCACACCAGATGACTACAACAGTTGTTTTCTGGTTCAGTTTCACAACCACCGCGCAATACGCCAAACCATCAATGACATCAAGACACAGTTCCAGCTATCAGATACGCAGATTGGCGAACAGGCAATGCTGCTGGGACTAATGGGACAGGGCGATGAGGGAAACCAATTTATGATGATGATTTACACTGCTGCCGCCATTCTGTCCGCACTGGTTCTGCTGGCAGGTGTTCTTATGATTGCAGGAAGCCTTAACAGCAATATCGCCGGACGGACGCAGTTCTTCGGAATGCTCCGCTGTGTGGGCGCGACACCGGGACAGATTATGCGCCTCGTCCACAGGGAAGCGCTCAGTCTGTGCACCTTTGCCATCCCTGTAAGCATCCTTTCAGGTACAGTCATCATCTGGGTGCTGTGCGCGGTTCTTCGTGCACTCAGTCCCATTTATTTTGCCACCATGCCTGTCTTTGCGGTCAGTCTGCCAAGCATTGGCGCCGGCGCTGTCATTGGCATTTTAACAGTGCTGCTTGCATCGCGCGCACCTGCAAAAAGGGCGTCAAAGGCGTCCCCGCTCACGGCAGTGTCAGGAAACGCCAACCGGCTTATGCCCGTGCGCCGCGCCGCCAGCACGACATTCTGCAAAATTGAGACCGCACTTGGCATTCATCACGCCAAGGCAAGCCGCAGAAATCTTCTGCTGGTTTCCGCGTCCTTTGCCTTGAGCATTATCCTCTTTTTGTCCTTCTCCACGACGATTGACTTCATGAAGCACGCCATCAAGGCGCTGAACCCGTGGACACCAGATATCACGATCATGCATAGGGAAGACGGCGAAGCCTCATGCACCATCGACCGCTCGCTGCTCACAGCATTGCAGGAAAATCCGGCTGTCAAACGCGCTTACGGCCGCATGTTTGCATACAATCTTCCGACGCTGTCAAACGGCAGAGAAAATACCGCTGTCCTAATCTCCTATGACGCACAACAGTTTCAGTGGGCCAAAAAATACCTGTTAAACGGTTCCCTAAATGATGTGCAGACACAGACCAATACAGGTCTTATCGTATCAGCGCCCCAGTACAACAACCAAACGCAGATTCAGACAGGGGACACCGTAGCGCTCACCATTCATGGTCAGACCGCTGAAATAACGATAACAGGTATGGTGTCTGAAAGTCCCTTTCATGCATCTGACGGCGACATTATTCTGTGCTCGGAGGAGACATTTCGGCAGATTACAGGTGAGGATGCGTACACCGTCATTGACCTCCAGCTAAACCGCAGGGCTATGGAGGCAGATGTGGATGCTATTCGTGCACTGGCGGGCACAGACTGCACCATTTCTGACCAGCGCATGAACAATCAGAGTGTGCTTGGCGCAAACTATTCCTTTAAGCTGTTTCTGTACGGATTTCTGTTTCTGATAGCCATGGTGACAATCTGCAATATTATGAACTGTGTCGCCATGAGTGTTGAGGCGCGAACGAAACACTACGGCGGACTGCGCGCCATCGGAATGAGTGATGATCAGCTCACGAAGATGATTGTTGCCGAGACAATCACTTATGCGGCAGTGGGCGGAATCAGCGGAACAATACTGGGACTCTTCTTAAATAAAAAACTATATGAATTTCTAGTGACCTATCGCTGGAATGACCCATGGCAGCCTCCGACAGCAGAGCTTTGTATTATCTTTCTGATCGTCGTGATCTCGATCATACTGGCAATACACACGCCCGTCAAAAAGCTTCAAAAAATGTCGATTGTGGAGACAATCTCACACTAACCCTCATGTCGTGGTCCTGCCGCGACTCAAATCCATATGAGAAATGCCGTATTTCAGGCATTTCTCGCACTATTTTTACTTCTGATACTCCGCGATCATCTCCTCCAGAGACGGCAGAGACTCCAGCTCGTCCATCATTTTGTTGTAGCCGAGTCTGTCCAGTTCAGTCAGATACTCGTCCCATGTCGCATCTACATCAATCTGTCCCAGGAAAGCCTGCGTCCGGTAACTTGCCACATACGCGTCCAGATCGCCCCTGATTTCCTGATAAATCTCTTCATATTTTGTCTCATTTGCCAAGTCCTTCTTATAGGGTCTGTGCTGCCATTTCAGCCATGAGCCATTTTCTGACGCTGTCCAGTATTTTCCTCCTGCCTGGAAGAGCGGCTCCTCGCCAACCCATCTTGACACTTCCTCTGTCTGGCCAAACTGGCTAAAGCTCCATGTTCCCTTGTCGCCGGAATTTAGATTATTTATCTTAATAGGAGTCTCACCTGTCTCGTCCCACTTCCAGTCTACATCTTTTTCTCCAAACATCAACTGGGCCGTAACCTCTTTGTCCCCGGCGCCAAAGATCGTATAGTTAAAAAATTCCAAGATCTTAGCAAGTTTTTCATCGTCCACATTGGCGTTGACAAAGAAGTTTCCATACGCCGGCGTCGGGTCCACGACAGCCCTCACCTCACCGCCGTCGGGTCTAAGACCGGGTGTTGCCAAAATTTTTGCATTGGGGTCACGCTCGAGCAGTGTGAGCGGCGGTCTGTCCATAGCCCAGCTATTGAGTGCGTTGGTCGAACTAATCCAGTATCCTGCGGCACCTGTATTCACCTTGTCCCAGCCAAGTGTTCTGTCATTGCTGATAATCTCTGGGTCCAGCAAATTCTTCTTGTACAACTCCTGAAAACCTTTCAGAAATTCCTTGTATTCTTCCATCGCGTAACACTGCTCTGCCCTGCCGTTTACATCGTTGATTTCCTTCATAAATCCATACGCGCTATAAAATTGTCCAAGCTGCCCCACTCTCCAGTCAGGCGCTGTCGCCCCAATCGTATCGTTGACGCCATTTCCGTCGGGATCTTTGTTGACAAACGCGTCCATAATCTCGATAAATTTACTCAGCTCGATGCCGTCAGACGCCACATACAGCCGGTCAGAAACCTGCTCTACCTCGACGCCCAGATCAATGCCCAAGTTCTCGATCCAGTCATACCGGTAAAAATCCCCGGGAAGATAATAATCTACAAATTGAAATGTCACACCCGCCAGATACATAAATTCATCTTCATTTTCTGGATTGAGCACCATCTTATATATCAATGGATTTTCATTATAGTACTCTATTATCTGAGGACAATATTTTTCCACCATGGACCTTGGAATCGGGCGGATTAACTCCTGCTCCTGCATCCATTTCGGCGTCTTTTCTTGTGTCCACATGCAGTCCGGCATCTCCCCCGAAGCCAGCAAAAGATCAATGGTGTCTGTCGTCTCTGCCTTCTCCACGGTGATATTGATATTGAGTGCGTCTTCGATTAACTTTTCTGCAAAAGAACCATCCTCATAATCAGAATAGCACCAATATCCGGTGTAGGAAATATCATAGGTCTTATCCGGGTCGGGCACTGCCTCATTGTTGACCGCAGCGTCGTCTCCTGCCGCGCCAGCACACCCTGATATCATAAGCACGGTGCACAATGTCAGTGGAAATAACTTTTTCATCACGAACCTCTTCTTCATATACTTACCCTCCTTAAAATGTTCTATATCATTCAAATGCGTCGCTCAGCTCGTCCCAGCCAATCCTGCGAATGCGTGTTCTGGCCAGACAGCTTCTGTCCTCAGGCCCTCCGGCATTATATGCCAGCAGCATCGCATCCTCCAAGAAATAAATGGCACAATAGCAATACCCGTGATCTTCTTGTGTCTCAAATGCCACCTCTCTTGTAAAAGTCTCTCCGTTGTCCCTGCTGACTGCGATTACATACGGCGTGCGTCCCCCTGTGAAGATATCTGTCTTTTTCTCACGTCCATTGTACTCTGGAATCGGATTCCAGACTGCCCAGATGGCGCCCGTATGATCCCGCTTCATGCTCAATGGGCTGTTTGGTGAAGTAAACCGTGAGGGCTGTGCAGCCGTCCATGTATTTCCGTTATCCAAGGAGTACATCTCATACTGTCTCCCCAGATCAGTCCTTGCAAATCCCCATAAAATTCCGGGATTTAACTCGATTACACCCGGCTCCTGCAATCCCGAGGTGCAGTTTTTCATGCTGGGCATACAGCATTTTCCCTCCGCAGCCTGCCATGTATATCCATCATCATCAGAATAAAAGAACACGACTTCCGAACAGTAATCCATAAAATTTTCTTTGGTCTCACCCAGACGTCCAGTCCTGTGCGCGGCAGCCGGAATCAAAATCCTTCCGCTTTCCAGACGTACCACCCGGTCATTGTTGACCACAAAGAAATCCTCCTGCGGTGTGCACAGCACGCGGTCACTCCATGTCTCGCCCCCATCTTGTGAACGCCTCATATACATCTGCATCATGGTATACGTATGGCGCACCAGATAAAACAGACCAATATCACCATTTTCCATATCCAGCAAAGACAGTGACATAATATTGACTGCGTTTTCCTCCTCGCAGGTCAGAACCGTCCGCTCCTTACCAAAACTTCTTCCGCCGTCTGACGAGATGACTGCACAGATATCAGAGATTCCCCAGTCCTCACAGCCCTCACCTTTAAAACGGCTGTACACAAACAAGATATTGTCATTTTCCAGCTTGATAAATGCCCCCTCGCTATTGCGCGGATTCTTTTTTTCCATTGATGGGATAAACTCCGCCACAACGGTACCAAGTTCTCTTTTTTCCATTTTCTTCTCCTATTCTATCACCACTAACCCTTGACGGCGCCCACCATAATGCCCTGCACAAAATATTTCTGCAAGAACGGATACACGATTACAATAGGCAGTACCACCAGAATCGTCGTCGCTGCTTTGATCGTATCTGGATTCGTATCCACCATCGTGCCAATCGCTTCCACCCCTGACGCACCTGTTGCGGTTGAAGTTGAGGCTGTCAGACTGTCAAGCATTCTGCGCAGCAGATATTGCAGCGTGGTCAGGTTTGCCGACCTGCGGCAGTATACCATATTGTCAAACCATGCATTCCACTGTCCAACCATCTGCCACAAAGCCACTGTAGCGATAACCGGCTTGGACAAGGGCATGATAATTGATGCAAAAATCCGTACCTGAGACGCCCCGTCAATCGAGGCTGCCTCCTCCATCCCTTTGTCGATGGAAAAGAAATAATTTCGAATAATAATCGTATTGTAGATCGAAAATCCTGTCGGCAGTACATACACTAAGAAATTGTTCAAAAGTCCTAATCTCTTCATGTTCAGGTATGCAGGAATCATGCCTGCGGAGAAGAACATCGGAATCAAAAGGATTGCTGTGATCACTCTCCGAAAAGGCATCTCTGTCCTTGTCAGGGAATACGCTGCCATACAGCACACAATCACATGAATCACAGTACCGACTATCGTTCTCAACACAGAGACGGCGAAAGCCGTGATAATCTCATTGTCCTGAAAACAGTACTTATATGCATCTAGTGTCCAGACCTTCGGAAACAGATTGATATGCATGTAGGAAATATCCTGCGCTCTGGAGAAGGACCGTACTACAACATCCCAGAATGGCAGAATGATGGTAATGCAGAACGCAATCATAAATATCGTGTTGCAAATGTCAAACACACGGCTTCCGACAGACTGTTTCATCTTCATCTTATTCTCTTTCTCACGCGCCATAACCATTTTCTCCTTTCAATAGAATTATATAATTTTATACTCTGGATTTGCCTTGCGCGCAAACCAGTTGGCAATGATCACAAGCGCCAGACTGACTACATTTTGAAACAGACCGATGGCAGTAGAGAAGTCATAGCGGCTCTCAACCATACCTTTTCTGTACACATAGGTCGAAATCACGTCCGCTGTCTGATAAGTCGCATCGTTATACAGGTTGAATACGGGGTCAAAGCCTACGCTGATCAGACTTCCGATATTCAGAATCAGCATCGTGCACATTGTGGGGAACATCGCTGGGAGTGTGATATGCAAAACCCTGTGAAAACGGTTTGCCCCGTCAATCGAAGCCGCCTCGTACATCGAAGTATCTATGCCAGATATGGTCGCCAGATAAATAACAATACTGTATCCCGTTGATTTCCACAGATTTGTAATCAGATAAATTGGCAGGAACATATCCTTCTGTGCCATAAAATATATTGGCTTGTCGAGTACTCCCATTCTGATTAGAATTGCATTTACCACACCGCCTGTAGGAGACAGTAACTGATACACAAAAGTACCTACCACAACCCATGAGAGAAAATGGGGCATATAGGTGATGGTCTGTACCACACTCTTAAACCGGCTGTTCAAAATCTCATTGACCAGAAGTGTGAAGATAATCGTAATCGGAAACGTGGTAAGCAAAGTAAAAATACTGATTTTCAACGTATTTCCAAGTACTCTGTAAAAATTCGGGTCTGTGAACAACGCCTGAAAATGTTTCAAGCCTACCCAGTCACTGCCTTCGATTCCCCGTGCCATTCTGTAATCCTTAAATGCTATCATAAGGCCCTCCATAGGCATATAGCAAAACAGAATCACAAGGATAATTGCCGGAAGCAGGAATATGTAAAAAGGCAGATGTTTTTTCAAATCTTTTTTCAAATTCCCTGTTCCTGATGTCATTGTTTTACCCATCGTATCCTTCCTTTCTTTTAATAATATTTTTATGATAAGATAATCTATCCGTATTTCAATGCGTTCAGGCGTCGTTTCCCGGATTCTGCATGCTCACTGCGCCTTGTTTCAATTGATAGTTTTATTTTATTAAAATTCTGTAAATTCGTCCATGAACTGTATTGGACAAATTATGCACAAAATGATACCCTTAAAAATAATCCCCACAATTTGAGGGATATGTGGTATACTATACAAAATAAAATATGAATTGGGAAGATGATCATAATAAAGATGAAGAAAGGATGATTTCAACATGGTTTTTGAATTTACACAAGACTGTATCACAGGCATCGACACGATAGATGACGAGCACCGCAATCTCTTTGCCCTGCTCTCAAAAGCGTATAATCTCGCCTCTACAGAATACCACAGTGACTATTATCAAGAGGTTAAAAATATTCTCGCGGAGCTGGAGGAATATGCGGATACACACTTTACCCACGAGGAGGAATACATGACACAAATCCGCGACCCAGAGATAATCCGCCAGCGCGCACAGCATACCTTTTTCCGCGACAAGATACGGGAATACGAATTTGTGAATATCGACCATGAGGAGGAACAGCAGCGGGTACTCACAGAGCTGGTCCGCTTTCTTGCCAAGTGGCTGTACCGCCATATTTTAAGCAGCGATATTCTGATCGGCAAGCTGCCGCCGCTCGAAGAGTGGATGATCCGCGAAAATCCCTGCGAGTTTACAGAGGATTACCTGACCGGCATAGCGCTTGTAGACGCAGAGCACAAGGAATTGTTCCACATTGTTGACAAGGCAAACAAGCTCGTGAAATCTTTTGACGAGCTGTCGGGATATGACAATATCATCGAAATCTTAAATGAATTAAAAGAATACACAAAAGAGCACTTTACCGACGAGGAGGAGTACATGGAAGGCATTCAGTACGAAGGGCTGAGTGCGCAGAAACGTGCCCATGAGGCATTTATCGACAAACTTGAAAACATTGACCTAGACCAGATTGACGCCAATCCGCAAGAATACTTACAAGAGCTTCTGGAATTTCTGCTCGGCTGGCTGATTAACCATATCCTGTATACCGACAAGAAAATACCGCTGCACTAAAAATTGACTTACATATCCAAAATGAGCGCTGCCCCCTGTGACAGGGGGCAGCAATCTATATCGCACTATTTGATCTCGTTCGCCATTGTATAAAAATGATGATAAATCCCTTCCAGCGCCATCAGCTTCTCGTGATTTCCCTCCTCGACAATCCCCTCCTCAGTCAGTACCAATATTCTGTCAGAATTGCGGATACTCGAAAGCCTGTGTGCGATCGTGAGCGTCGTGCGCCCCTTTGCCAGCTCATTTAAGGACTTTGCAACCGCATACTCACTCTCATTGTCCAGCGCCGAGGTCGCCTCATCAAGTATCAAAATCGGCGGATTCTTCAAAAACACCCGCGCAATGCTGATGCGCTGCTTCTGCCCGCCAGAAAGCTTCACGCCGCGTTCACCGACATACGTGTCATATTTGTCCTTGAGATTCTGGATAAACTCATCTGCCCCTGCACGCTTTGCCGCCTCCATGACCTCCTCGCGCGCAGCCCCCGGTCTGCCGTATGCGATATTATCATACACTGTCCCTGAGAAAAGATACACCTCCTGCTGAACGACACCAATACTCTGCCGCAAGCTCTTTAGCGTCAGCTTTTTAATGTTTTTCCCATCCAGCGTGATCTCCCCGCAGGACACATCATAAAAACGCGGAATCAGATTGCACAGCGTCGTCTTTCCGCCGCCAGACGGACCTACGATCGCCAGCTTCTCGCCCGCATGAATCTGTAGATTGAGATTTGCAAAAACCTTGTTATGGTCATCAGGGTACTCAAAGCTCACATTGCGGAATACAATCTCACCTTTCGGCTGTACCAACTCCTGCGCATCCGGCTCATCAAAAATCTCTATATCAGCATCCATAATCTGCAAGAACCGCTCAATGCCAGTGATTCCGCGCTGAAACTGCTCTGCAAACTCAATAATCCTGCGGATTGTCGCAATCAGCGTAGACACATACATGACATACGCCACCATATCCCCCGGCAGAATCCTGCCGTCCATCAGGAAAAATCCGCCCCCGACAATGATTGTCAGATACATCAATCCATCAAACACTCTGGTGGAAGTGCTAAATATCCCCATCAACATATAGGAATGCTGTTTTACCTTCAAAAAATCCTGATTGCCCTGCTCGAATTTCTCCGACTCAAGCGCCTCATTGGTAAATGCCTTGACGACTTTCTGCCCTAATAAACTGTCCTCAAGCTTCGCATTCAGCTCACCAATCTGGTGACGCTGCGCGCTGAACGTCCTGCGCATCTTTTTGTTAATGATGCGGCACACGATCGTCATCACCGGCACAAATACAAAAATCATCAGCGTGAGCGGCAGATGAATCTGCGCGAGTATGACAAAGGAAATCACAATTTTAATCCCCGCAATAAAAAACTCCTCCGGGCAGTGGTGTGAAAATTCTGTCACCTCAAACAAATCATTGGTAATGCGCCCCATAATCTGACCAACCTTGGTATTATTAAAATATGTATTGGACAGCAATTGCAAGTGTGCGTAGGCATCACGGCGCATATCCGTCTCAATCCGCGCACCCATCACATGCCCCATATCCGCCATATAATAATTTGCCAGCGCATCTATAATTCTCAGCACAAAATACAGCAAGGCAAGATTAAGAACCATGCGCGTTGTCAAGAGCGCCACATCTTCAAGCGCTGTGTTCGTAATCTGCCGAATGATCAGCGGCAATACGATCTCACACATTGTCGTCAGCGCCGCGCAGCACAAATCTGCGCATAACGTCCTGCGGTACGGCTGAAAATACGGCAGAAACCGCCTGACCAACATCCCCGTTGAATACTCTTTATCGTCCATTTTATTATTTTGCTGCATAGGTGTCCTCCTGTCATCATGACTGCCATGTTGAGCAATGCTTTCAAATAAAAAAATTTAAGCAGTCATCGAACTAATATTCTCTGATTGTATCACATTCTACATCAGTATAAGTAATCTTTTCAACATGTACAAATTCTTTGTATTTTTCATACTCCTCAAAAAAATCACGATCCTCTGCATCAAAAACGAACCAGTCTACCGAATCAGGTTCGGGAATGGTAAATTTTACCCGGGCACAAGCCTGTACTCTCCAGATAAATTCGGAATCCAGAACCGTCTGCAAAATAAATTCTATTTCGTATTCAATATGAATCTTATTTCCTGATACGGAATAATTATCCACAAAAGAATTATCGCTGTCCAGAATCTCACATCTTGTAGTTTTGGCAATCAGTTCCTGCTTATCTCCAGAGCCAGAATACCATGTTCGTCATGTAAAAGTGTATTTCTTTTCTGCAATCAGCAGATACTGTAGCAGCGGGTGGAGCTGTTCTCCTTCGATCAGACTGACTTCTAGCAGATAATCAGAGGTGTACTCGACTCGTTTGAGATAAAACGTGTACACTTTCTGGTCAAATTCTTCGAACCATAGCTGAACAGGCACTGTGTCAAATATTTCATCGGAGTCCACGGCAGTACCTGAATGAAAGGGGTCATTATAATTATACTTATATGCATTGTCTGAATCAACGAAACATGGAAAACGTACCATTGTTTCGTGTAGATACGAATCATACTCCTTGTAGAAATCAGCGAGCAAACAGAGCGTTGTACCTTGGCTGCTTGGATACCAGATTGTTTTACGGACGCATTCTGCATTGCCGTCATTGTCAAAGTCCACGATATGACAAAACTGTTCGTCGAAGCTGTCGAGAGAGAATGCATCAAGCGGGAAGGTGATATCTGATTCGTGGTAAGGTATTTCTGCATTGCCGTCAATCAGTTCAAAATCGTCGTCGGAAACTGTTTTTTCCTCCACTTCCCTTTTTCTTGTCTCGATATAATCCATCAGTGTCTGCTCTAGGCGGGCATCCATTTCTTGATTGCGATAAGTTTCAATCCAGCGCTTTCGGTTCTCCTTGTCTTCCAGGTTAAGACGATACAGCTGTAATGTGCTGTCTGTATCTGCGGTCAGAATGTATAATCCATCTGGTTCACCGGTATTAAAATCGTATTGATGGGCAACAAAATAGAATGCACCGTCATAGTCCAGCAGTTTTGCATATCCGCGCAGCATAGGAAAGCTGTGTAATAGTTCTGCTGTCTGGTCCTCCTGCACCTGCCATATATCTATCTGCGCAAATCCTGCGGTGCCGCCGGAATCATAGAACAGCGCCAGCTCTTCACTGCCATTTTGATCCAAGTCCACGAGGTATGCGGATAAAATATTTTCTTCCCATCCGTAATAATATGAGAATTCCTCTCCAAGATATGTCCGTACCTGTTCTGGCGTCACCTGGTGCGTCTGGTCCTCATAGGCAGCAAGCGCTTCCATATTCCATGCATGATTATAACGCTGTGTGCCAGCCAACACGTCCTTAAAAAGGTTCAGAAGCCCCTCTGGCAGTATGGTTGTCCTGAGTGCAGCGTCGATTGAACGTTCTTCCTGAAAGGCGATCAGCTGCTCGCGGCGCAGTGCCTGAAATGCTTCGCCTTCCCCTGTTGCCAGGTTTAAAATGCGACTATGAAAAATATCCTGCCCGTTTGCCTGTTCTATTGTGTCCGCCAGCTTGGTTGTCATGGTCAGGTTCCGCGTTTCGAGGTGGGAGCAGGTGGATTCTTTGTCATTTGTGGTCACGAGATCGCTGTGTATCACAAATTCTTCGCTGTCGTTCTTCCGCAGAAGGCGGAATGTTACAATATCTTCGCCAATTTGTTCAAACCACAATTGCTGTAGTGTGCTCTCCTGCGGGTCTGTATTTTGAAAAACATGCACTAGATCATATTCTGTCACGATCTGTTTTGACGCATCGTCCGTCTGATAACCTGTTGCGGTAATCCGTTTGTTGGTGCCAATTGCACGGTAAATGATTTCTTTTTTTCCATCGTTGTTATAATCTATCTTTCCGTATCCGCAGTCATAAGCACTGATATTACCCAGAGGATTTACCAGATCCCAGTCTTCTGCATTCCATTCCAGCGCTTCGCGCCCCTCAAAAAGTTCCGTTGTCTCTTTATGTGCAATTCTCATCAGTGTAAACTGCTTTTCATCTAAGTAATTTGCTAACTCTGTATAATGGGCGTATTCTGCATTGTATTCTGTTACCGTAGCCTGAATGCCGGTGTATATCAAAATCGGTTCTTCTAAAGAGGTTTCCCCGCCGTTTTCTTCTGCTGTCTCTGCCGTTTCAGCCGAGGATTCCAAAGAATGCTCTTCCCAGAGCTGCGCTGCCGAATCCGAAAAGCGTTCCGGCTGTGTATCTTGCTGTGAAACTGACGACTGACAGGCTGCTAGTGAGAGGATCAGTGCCAGCCCTGTCATAAATTTTACTTTCCCAATCATCGATCGATACATGAGCCACATCTTTCTTAGTGTTCTGTCAAACCACTGTCCCCGCAATCGCTTTGTTTCTGATGGCAATGCCTTCTGTGTTGAACTATTGTTGTGTCTGCTTATATGTCTCCCCTCCATTATTGCTATGCTGCGCTCTTCTTCCAAAAGCGTTTTTTATGTTATCATTATACATCTACAAATTGTAACCGTCAACTTAGGAACTGTAGTTTATCAGGCTCAGTCATCTGAAATACCATTACTATTCACGGGGCAGGAATGAGTGGCAATTTTTGCGAAGCAAAATTCTGAATATCGCCCCGAATCGGAACAGCAGCAATGTTGACACGAACAACATTCCATGCATTTCTTGACTGACTGTCACACATACAGTATAATGAATCAGAACATTGATTTAGTAAGAGAAGGTCTGAGCCACGAATGAATAAAATCCTATGCTCTACCGGCGCATTGCTGGTATATGGCGGAGACTATCATCTATTAGAACCCCTCTCAGCACAATAGCTGTATGAAGGCTATGAATTTATGCGAGCAATTTGAGCAAAACTGTTATCTCGCAAAAAGTATCGGCGCTGAGAAAATGGTACTTCATCTGTGGGACGGACGAACTTCCGACACGGCTTTTCACAACAATCTTCATCATTATGCCGCACTCGATCAAATCGCACATAACTATGACATTGACTTATGTGTGGAAAACATGGTATGCACCACAGACCACCCGATCAAACATTTTTGTGCGCTGAGACAGCATTACCCTAAGATTCACTTTGTCTTTGATACCAAGATGGCTGCCTTTCATCAGCAGCTGGAACTGTTATATGAAAAGGAATATGAATGGCTCTGGAAACATGAGCACATCCGTCATTACCATCTCAACGATTATGCGGGAGGATTGTTTTCTATTTGAGCCGCCAAGAGGCGGCAGGAAGGATTATTATGAAAATACAAATCAGAACCGCGTCAATCCATGACTTTCCGGCTGTCGATGCCATCATGCGACAGGTCCAGCAGCTACATATTGACTGGCGGCCAGACATCTACAGGCAAAGCGCGACAGTCCTGCCCATAGAAGTCTATGAACAGGCAGTGCGCGACCAGACTTTTTTTGTCGCAGAATATGAGGGACGCGTGGCAGGTATTTTGTTTATCATGTACCGCCATGTCGAAAGTGCCACGCAGGTCACAAGAGATGTGATCTATGTCGATTCCATGGCAGTGGATCAGCCTTACCGTCAGAAAGGAATCGGACATGCCTTTTTTGACTTTCTAAAAGAACTCAAGGCACAAAAGGGATTAGACGGAATCGAGCTACAGGTGAACGCCAGAAATGAAGCTGCCTACAAAATGTATACAAATTATGGCTTCACGAATAAATCCATCAATATGGAACTGTTATGAAAATAGAAACGCAATCAATTCCTCCATGCTACTTTTTTAAATCAATTGTTATGGCATAAGCTTCGAGAATCTCCTCTGAATCCGGTATCATTGCACCATCTGCATCCCACTGCACACGCACAGGAATCAATTTCATTGTCGCGGAGGAAGCATCAAATCCGACAATCTCCAAATCCTGAGTAAACCGAGTGCATTTGTCCTCCTTGTCATATTCTGGAACAGAGCTGCCGCAAGATCGCATCCATTCCGCATCGGTGAGTCTTTTTCCAGATGCATCCTCCAAGATATATCCTCCCCACTGTAAAACCTGCACCATATCCTCCTCATAGACTTCCCAGTCAAGGTGCAGATTGAGAACAGAGGGACTAACTGTCGCAGTATAAGAAACAATTTTACCAAAGTCCAAATCAGATATTGCTCCTTCACACTGTAACGCAGCGTCAAACTTGTCTGCTTCTATGGTAAAAGAATAGTCATTTTTTTTGTCAGGAGCAGTATAAACACCTACTTTTACGTGAAGGCGGTCTATGTCAGCTTTCTGAAGCGCTGGATTCACCACTGAAACCTTGCATTCATAGACACCACTTCCCTCCTCCTTTTCCACCACATATTCCAGACGGCTGTCAATCTCATTGATATAGACATGATCACTCAAATCAAAAAAATCACTTTGAGATGCAACCCAGAACATCAGCGTGGCTCCATCATAATAAGCATCTGTCACATCAAATGATAAATTCTCCTCATATGATAAATTCTCCTGCTCAGCACTGCTTGATGTCTCTGGTTCCATACGAATCTTTTCTGCCGTCTCATCACTATGGATTATCAACTGTTCTGCCGTCTTGGCATTGATTCCCAATCCATCGAGCCAGTTTTGAAATACTGGAAGCTGCGCAGCCGCTACAGTACCTCCTGCCAATATCAGACAGGCAGCCGTTGGCAGCAGCACCCTATGGAGTTTCCATCTTTTTTTTCGTATGATGTTCTTACTATGATTCATCTGTGCACAGACCTCTTGAGATACAATTTGTTGAAATCTCTCCGGCGTTTTGGGAAAACTCCTGTTCAACTGTGCTGCAAAATCCTTATAGTCCGTTCTCATAATTATCCTCCTTCTCATAAACCTCTCTCTCCATGATACTCCGAAGTCTTCTGCGCGCACGGCTCAGACGGCTCTTTACAGTTCCAGAAGGAAGCTTCATGAGATCAGCGATCTCCTCGATTGAATATCCTTCCAGATAATAAAGTACGATTGTCAGCCGAAATTCCTTTTTGAGCGTGTTTAACGCATCATACAAGTCTGAATAGTCTGAATGAATACATTCCTGATTATCTGGCTCTGCCAGCATGGCAGCACTTTTTTCCCGCTTTTTCAGCAAGCTGTAACACTCATGAATCAAAATCCTAGTCAGCCATGTCTTAGCATACGCCTCCTGCCGCAAGGTATTTAATTTACTAAATCCTGTGGCGATTGCCTCCTGCACTGCATCTTCACAATCCGCATCATTTTTCAATATACTTTTTGAAATACGGTAGAGACTGTCTGTAGAAGAAAGCACTACACTGGCAAATGCTTCTTTGTTCATTATGTCCTCTCCTTTCCTCTTTGGATTCTATTTATTAGAGAAAGAACAGCTTAAAAAGGTTCCCTTTTTTACTCAAAATATCAAACTCCCGCTTCGCCTCTCTGTTATAATAAACTTACGATATCGTAAAACTGCTGCCAGACGCAGTAATTCGTACACGCGCCGCAGCAAAAGGAGGGTAGATGATGCAGCATATAGAACTTTTAGTGACAGTGCTTGAATATATTGAAATGCATCTGTGTGATGACATCAAAACAGATACGATTGCAAGCGCCTGTTTCTGCTCAAAGTCTGCTCTCGAGAAACTATTTCGCAGTGTATATCATATTTCCGTCCATGGATACATTGTCCGCAGGAGAATGATGCTGGCGGCAAAGAAGCTGTCTATGCAGCCGCAGCGCTCGATTCTGGACATTGCGATTGAATACGGATACAGTACACACGAATCCTTTGCACGTGCATTTGAACAAGTATGGAACTGTAAACCTTCAGCGTTTCGCAACACAAAATTCACAGAATTATTTCCGAGGTTCATTGTACCTCCCACGAAAGGAGACTATTATATGATGAAACGATACCATATTGATCTTGGCGAATTATATGATTTATTTCAGGAGAGAACAGACTGCTTCTTTGTTCTTTGTGACATTAAAGATATGATAACCATCAATGATATTTCCAGAAAAGCAGGTGATTTGGCGATATTAGAACAGATGCGCCGCATGACAGCGGCATCTGGAAAGGAAGATCTTGTGTTCCGCATCGGCGGTGACGAGTTCTGTATTCTGACAGACAGCAGCGACCCCGCCTACGCAGAACAGATTGCGGCGTCCATCCGAAACAAGAATGGCGATACCTTTTCTTATGAAAAGCAGGAGATTCCTCTCAATCTGCATGTGACTACGGTGCGTCTAAAGGATTGTAACCGATGCGAGGAAGTATTCTCTGGACTGCACAATGCCATCAGAGAAGGAAAAGCATAAAATTCCTGTCATAACGCGGCGGCTTGCCACAGCCGCCGCGCCACCAAAGTACAATAACATTCAGCGCACGAGCTGCATCATCAGCTCACTTCCTGTCATCATTTTATCTTTTGTAATAATGAGTAACCTGTATTTCAAAAAAGGATTGAGCTGCTGCTTTGCCGCCTCACGGTCACAGATCCCAAACTTCTGCGCTTCCAGATTGGCGAAAGTACAGTTCATCAAAACAAGAATACAGCGGCATCTGGCGTGATATAGCTTTAGATATGCACAGAGATCTTCGAAATGCAGCGACTTATCCACAATGGACTCTGGATTATCCACCACATCACTACACATTATATTATTTTTACTGTCCTGTGTCACTTCCTCAAACGCGCGTCCCATCAAAATAAATGACATTGGTGTCACTTTTGAGGTGATTTTATCGGTGTTCCAGTACACCATATTACTGCGCATATTTTGAAACATTTTGTCATGCGCCTTGAGCGATGCCACGGCATCTTTGAGTGAACTGCAAATTTCATTCATATCACCTGAAATTGGTGTCACAAATGCAATCTCCGGCTGATGCCCATTTGCAGGCGCATTGGAGGGCGCATGAAAGATTTTGTCCACCCGTTTATTTAACTCAAGCCGCTGTAGTGGTGTCAGTGCCATTTCTATTTCTCCTCGTATAGATTTTCTTTTGAATCTGACTGTCATTATACCCTAGTTCTTGCTTTTTAACAAGATATTATACGGATTTGATACCCGGTCGTACTCCGGCAGAGATAGCAGGGCGGCGGCACTTTTTACTGCCGCCTCTTGCTTACCAACCAGCAAAGACGGACAGGACTGGATTTGCTATTTATCAACTCTTCGCAACAGAATATTGCACGTAACAGTAGCTAAGACAAAAATCAAAAGGAATGGTAAAAGGCTTTCAAACTTAAAAACACTCTCTGTCATCAGTTTATATCCCCATGAAGCTGGAAATAGTTTTCCTATTGTTTCAAACGCTTTTGGAAGTAGTTCCATAGGGAACATAATTCCAGAAAGCATGGTAGAAGGTATAAAAATAATAATAGAAAACATAGAAGTTTTTGCTTGGTCTTTTACCGCCAAACCAATGATACTGGCAATGCTAAGAGATACCGCAATAAAAACAGCAAGGCTGATAAAGTACATCCCCGGATCTTCTGGTACTTCAGCATGAAAAACAAGCGGTGCGGCAATATATAAAATAATACTCATAAGGAACAAATGGATATATGCTGAAATATTGGTTAAAGCAAGACCTAAGATTATTGGAACACCATTCGCTTTGTAAACCTTTTTAATATCGCTGCTGTAAATTTCAACAAGAGAAGGCGGCAGACCAATCAACGCCCCCATCGTCACACCAAATACAGTCATTGACTGAATAAGCGTATATCTCGCTTCTGGCATGACTGATGTAAATATACCGCCCATAATTACAAAGAACAAAAGAGGCACGATATAGCAGGTTATAAGTAATGTCTTACTCCTTATGTCTAACTTCCATTGTAAAGAAACTCCGTATAAAAAAGATCCCATTGTTACTCCCCCCTTGCAATTTTGATAAAGTGCTGTTCTAATGAACCCCGGTCTATCTTAATATCTGTGATGGTTTCTCCTTTTTCCTTATACTGCACGAGCAGAGAAAGCAGAAAATTCCCGATATTTTCCGATTCATATTTTTCAGCTCCATTATCAGTTTGGATTGTGATATTATAATGCTTCCCGATTGTTTCAACCAGTTGTTCAACAGTCCCGATAAAGGCAATTTTGCCGCCGGAAAGAATAGCAATTCGGTCACACAAATTTTCAACCTCTGCCATATCATGGCTTGATAATATGATTGTCTTTCCGATTGATTTTAACTGGCGGATTTGTTCATGTAAAGATATTTGTCCCTCAACGTCAAGTCCTGCTGTTGGTTCATCAAGAAACAAAATATCGGGATTTCGTGTTAAAGCAAGCGCCAGATGAAGCCGCCGCTTTTGTCCGGTTGATAATTGATAATACGGCTTTTTTGCAAGTTCATAAATACCGAGCGTGTCAAGCGTTGCTCTGTCAAGAGATGTCTTATTCCATTTAGCAAACAATTTTACAGCTTCCAGTGCTTTCATGTACTTCGGCAAAGAAGCCGACTGTAATTGAATGCCCATGATTCCATTTATGGTAATGTTTCCGCTGTCATATTTTCTTAAACCCTCAATACATTCAAGGGATGTGGTCTTGCCCGCACCATTTATGCCGAGCAGGCCAAAGATTTCTCCTTGCTGTACGCAAAAATTTAAGCCTTTCAGTACAGCGTGAGTTCCATAACTTTTTGTTAAGTTACTGATTTTTATAGCCTCATTCATTCTGTTTCCTCCTCGTTTCCCTCCTGAAATGGGTCAACGCCTAAACGGGAAAAATAGACACCTAATGCTTGTTCAACATATCCGTTAGCAATATCTTGAACCTCTTTCCATTTGTGGTCTGTATTTTGAAACTGCCCTAATTCAATAAGTCCGGGAAGCATATCCATATCTCCGCCAGTGAAATCCGTTATCATATTCCAATAGGCTTTTGCAAAGTTCTGCCCCTCATCACTATCCACAGGAACACCTGCATTTTGAAGTCTTATTGCTTCGCTTTGAAGCTGCATAAAAGTGTTCATAAATGCCATTCCGCTATCTTTATCAAAATGGCTGCGGATCTGGTCAAGGATCTGGTCATCAAAATGTTTAATCAGCCAATAGAAATCATTTTTCATCTGCAAATTCACAATAATATCAGCATATTTTTTGAAATCAACTGACTGCATTTGAAGGACTTCCTCCCGCAGCATTTCCAATTCCCGGAGCAATTCGGACAGGCTTTCTATTTTTTGTCTGACAGCGGCTGCCTGCTCCATGAGGACATCAGCAATTTCAGCCGGTGTATCAAGCGGAATAAGCCGATTCTTTATATCGTCCAAAGAGAAGCCTAGATGTTTGAGAGACAAAATCTGATGCAGCTTTACGATGTCTTTATCTGTATATAACCTGCGCCCTCCTTCACTCATGGCAGATGGGGAAAGCAAACCCTCTCTGTCGTAATGTTGCAATGCCCGTACAGTAACATCCATTTTTCTTGCAATTTCACCAACAGTCATATAACCTTGTGGTATCGCTTTATGTTTATCCATGTCACACCTCCTCGTATAGTATATCTCATTACGCTACGTCACAAGCAAGCACTTTTGCGAAAATTCTTCCCCCGGCGCTTTCGGTGCATACTCTGTTTTCCCCTGTCTGGTGCTTAGGAACTGTAGAAAAATAACTGACGCATCTTGACTTGGCTATTTCTCCGATTATGCATGCCAAAAAGCCGCGCCGCAGCCCACTATGGAAACAAAAAAGCACCTGCATCTCCACGTAGGAAAGCAAATGCTTCAGATAAATGTTTGCAACACCATTTTCATAAAAATTTAATATAAACAATCTGCGTTCTTCAAAAGCATTTTCTGAGAAAAAATCGACATATGTATTTCTGATGTCCTTGCTCTCACGATAAATGCGGAAAGCCTCAAACAAAGGATTAGATTTCAGATACATAAACTCGAGATCGTACCAATCCTTTTTGATTGTCTGCCAGAACAGTTATAGATTCAATGTTTTTCCTTTCCGCTTTTTACATCTCTATTCTTCCTTATAAACATACGGAATTTGATTCCGCTTACAATATTTCTCCGCATAGCTTTTTGGCGCCACCACTGCCGTTACATCTTCAGTTTTATGAAAAATCGTCTGCGGCGCCTGCCCTGAACGCGTATAATTTTTAATTTTCTTGATGGAGGAAGGAAGCTCTATCCATTTTAGCAAAGGACAATCCGAGAACGCAAGCGGTCCGATCTCAGAAACACCTTCTAGTATCGTTACTTTTTCTAATCCGCAGTTTTGAAATGCCTCTCTGCGGATAATCTCAACAGTTTTGGGAATGGTTACACTGCGGAGCGATTGACAGTTCGAAAATGCATACTCCTCAATCTTCGTAATTCCCTCAGGCAGTTTAATTGAAGTTAAGCTCGTACATCTCAAAAACGTACTCGCACCAATCGCAGTCACACCATCAGGAATATTGACTGTCTCTAATCGTGGACAGCTATCAAATGCACCTTCACCAATTACCTGAATCGTTTCAGGCAGCGTGATCTGTGTGATATTTGCACGCACATCAATCTGTTCATCTTTCAGTCTTTTTGCATACACCGAAAATGCTTTGTTACCAATTTCAGTCACAATGCTGCTGCCGATTTTCTCAGGCACCTCGATCTTTGTATTGCTGCCTTTATAGCGCGTAATCACGAGTGTGCCGTCCTTGCGCTTCTCATACCCCCAGATTTTTTTCATTTCAGTGACAGAGTTGGGATTTGCGTTCAGCTCGCGCATCATCTTCTGTTCTGCCTTTTTGCGTTCTGCGGCAAAGTCTGCTGTGCGGTTTTTAAAGTCCAACAGCCACGCAGAGCATTCTGTTCTGCCGCACTCAGAAGCATACCTGATCATTTCATCGCGCTTTCTTGGCATGTCAAGCCATCCAGCTTTTGCGCAGATCTCAAGGCATGCCACACTATTTTGGTCGATTGCGCCTTTCATATGTTTTGACTTATTCATCTTTTTTTGATTGAAGTGATCAAGAATAAACTGAAAAAATTCGGGCTTATACAACCGATACTGCTTACCATACTCATTATAATTTCCCCAATAAATCGAGTCGGTATAGTGAAGCCGGTTTCCATCTAGTTCCTTCGTGATCGTGTCAACAATCTCCATATATTCCTTATCGCCCAGTTTGTCCAGCATATTGCAAAACTCAAACCATTCATAACCCCTGCCATTTTCCGTGATATTTATGATACGCTTCTCTGAAAATGTTACACCATACTCCTTTAACACCTTAATGATTTGTGTGCTGTTACTCATAATTGCATAGAAAAGCAATTCTCCTGCATCAAGACAAACCTCCTCGCGGTGTTCATACAGATACTTAACGATTTCGACGCGCTGTTGCATAGGCAGTACCTTGATATTATTCCCTCTGGCTGTGATAACGTTTTTAAAACACTCATCGACTTTCTTGATAAAAGTTGCATGAAGAAGTGTGCCGTTCATCTCCAAAGGGGAGAGCCAGTAGTATACAGAATAGTAACCGCTATCTAAGTAAGGTGTGTATGTAAAGTTTGCCCCATTCTCAACAAGCGCCTTGACATGCGCCAATCCGCAGAAACGGCAGGCAAGTCCCAGCGCCCGCGCAGAACACTCTACCTCTCCAAGCTGCTGGTACACGATCACAACCTCCTCTGGAGATTTGGTGAGAACTGCGTTTTCCAAAACCATCCTTTTGCTGTACTGTGAAGCATTTTGGTAATCCATAATCCATGTTCCTCCTTCAGTATTCGTTCTATCCTTTTTAATTTTTCTTTCTTTTTATAAAAATATTGCCAGTTCATAAAGTTTTATATATAAATTATTTTGTATGCAAACCACATACGCTACAACTGCTTAGCAGTTCTATAGACTGGAATTAATACATCTCATCTATATTAAAATTTGAATAATTCCAATATTCAAGCAGTTTTTCATCAATCTTCGCTATTTTTTCTTTTCCCTTTAAATCTCTGTAAAATGCTAATTTTTCAATTTCTTCTTTATCCGTTCTATACTTGTTTATATACTCCATATAGTCAATAGGCAGACTAATTCCATATAATGCTCCATATTCATCATGCCATTCTGGATGAAAATAGCCGGGCGCCATATGATAGTACATCAATCCAATATAGGAAAAATCTATATTTTTTAATCCCAATTCTTCCTTACATTCACGTTTTATGCAGTCGATGAGTGTCTCATTTTTCTCCCTGCATCCTCCAAATATTTCCCAATCTTGTCTATACTTGTTCCAGCCAAGTAAATAGTCAGAGCCAACTTTTACAACTGCAAGACAGTGATTGATTGGTTGATACTTTGTATCTGCTTCTTCTTCTGCAACACGAATGATTTCCAAGAGTTCATTTCCCCTATCGTCCTTTACAATCAATGTATTGTCCTCCATCAAATTCCCCGCTCACCCTTGAAAACACTTTGTTGATCACAGCTGAGCTTTCCCTTCAAGTTTTCCATGTGTTATATCTTGCCACAGGGCTATATGCCCCGGTAAACAAAGCTTCGCATCGTGCGAAAATAAGAAAATCATAATCACATAAAATAGTATAACACAAAACATACAGGAATTGGTATACTGATTGAAATGCTAATAAAAAATGCAAAAACACTTGACCTTTGTTATCATTGAATTACCACAAAACAACAATACAAAGGCGTGTTTTTGCAAGATTATGTTGATTATCTTCGAATTTTTACTCTTTCTTTTGTGTTAAGAAAATTCCAATGACTGCGCCAATAAATAGAATCGGTGCTACTCTGACAAACAGCCATTCCAATGAGTGAAATGCCACTCCAAGAACAGCAGTTTCTGGGTCACGATAATCCCATCCCAAGTAAGGACTTTCTAATGTGAATAAGATTGCATAAACAATTACCATAATTGCACATAACAAAATAAGTGACCAATGAATCATTTTCCTTCTCGTGTTTTTCCTTTGTGCCAGTTGCATGTTAATCACTTCCAATTTTTCGGAAATGGCTTTTAATGTATCAACCTCCGTTTCGATAACAGTTTCTCCCAACAGGGTGCTTACAGGTGTTTCAAGTGCTTCCGACAACGAGATTAACAGATCAGCATCGGGAACTGAAAGTCCTTGTTCCCATTTAGAAACTGTCTGTCGCACGATGTTCAGCTTGACAGCAAGCTCTTGTTGTGAAAATCCCTTTGATTTTCTGATTGCTTTAATATTTTCTTTGAGCATTAGGCATAGCCTCCTTTCCTTTGTCACCCATATTGTAAACGAAACTGCCCGTTGCTGCAAGCAATGCATGTTAACATTTTCAAAATCATCATATCTCGCCCCGCGCAAACAGGTTATCTTTTCCCATACCGCATACAAACGGATTAGCGTCATAATCATGGCAAAAATCCAAAAAGTCAGAACGCTGTTTTGAATGAGAGCAGCTCCTTTTCTTATTCCACAAACGTTCCGATATTTTTCTGCTGTAACCCATCAATCAATCTCCTTCTGTCACTTTACCAGAATCAAACTGTCATTTCCATATGGTATAGCATAACATATTTTATCCCCGGCTTCCTCCTCACGCTTTTTTATAAAAAATGTGCGCCCCTACCGAACAACTGTAATATTTTTCAATAATTTATATCCAAATCTTTCCCTTCGATTGTTTCAATAAAGATACTCTCCTGTTCTGTTAATACTTTCTTCAATTGATAGAACGCCACTTTTGTCAATGGTGGTTTAAATTGGATATCTGCCTTTTTATATGTGCCGCCCACAATAGAATTGTATAAATCTTTGATAAAAGAATACCACACTGTGCTTTCCTCATTGTATGACTTATTCTTTAAAAAAGAATCCCCCTCAGCTCCGTAAAAAATCAATAAGGCAGTACTCAGATCACATTGCTTGTGATTTAAAATAGCCTGCGGAATCTCAAATCCATCGTCCCAATTATAATTATAGGCATAGAGATACAAGAAATCTGGGTCTTTTATTTGAGAAATTGCAAGTAGAATTTCATCTTTCGTATAATCATACAAGAATGAATTAATACATGAAAGATCTTGTTTTTCCATCTTTATAAACCTCCCTACACAACACTTTCCCGAAATGGATCAAGATAATTCAATTGATTCTCCTCAAACTTCTGCTCTAATGCCTCCAATCCCTTATGTTTTTTATAGTTTCTTTCTGTCTCCGTAATAGGAAGAAGCCACAAAAATTGTATCATTTTTGAATCAATTTGACACTTTTCAAGGACAGGTCCATCCAGATACGGCAAGGATAATAAACCATATCTTTGAGTTGACGCTGGATACCAAGAACAGCCAAAATTAACGGTATGTCCCCATCCCAAATTCCCTCCTGTCACATGATAATGAGCAATAACAGTGAGCAATTCAATCAGAAAATCATGTTCAACAGGTGAGAACATATGGAGTTCAATTGCGTTTCGCCCTTCATAATCAGACATTCCACAAGTAGCATAAATCCACATGTTCCGTTTACGATTTGGCGAAAATTTCAAGATTGTAAAATTATCAGGTAATTCATTGACAGGTCCTTTGTTGAAATGATATTCTGTAAATTTTCCCAAATAGTTCGTATAATGTTCTTTTATTTCCTGCCGATCTTCCATCACACTTTACCTCATTTACTCTTCTCTTCCAAATACTGATTCACGGTCTTCTCAATGGATTCCCGCGAGATCGGATAATGAAACTCCTTGATAATCCTGTCCACGGTGTACCCATGATCGACCAGATGCCTGATTGCACCGCCGTAGGCAAAATCTTTCGTGAAATTTGACAATGCTTCCTCAAAATAACCATGATTTTGTTCTTCCATTCTGTCACAATTCCTTTCTTCAAACACATTCTAAATCTCATCTACAGACAAAACACCCTTTAATTTTTGCAGAACGCCAATATAGTCTTCTCTGTTTGTCTTTGGCGGAATGCGAAATGTCACCACAATCTGAAAATACTGCCCCTTTGCCTTTGGCTTATCCACATGAAAGCTGTCTACCAAGCAGTTATCCTCTTTGAGCTGCCTTGACACATGGGTAATTGCCTTGCCGTCCTCAACCTCGATGTAGAGTGTCAGATACCGCGAATACCGATATACTTTACGCTCAATCCATGGCACCATATGCACGCCAAACAACCATACCGCGGTGAGAATGACCGCACCGTCAAGAAAACCAATACCCACTGCAAGACCAATGCATGCACAGGTCCAGATACTTGCCGCAGAAGTCAGTCCCTTAATCTGGTGTCCAGAAACCAAGATCGACCCTGCACCCAGAAAACCGACACCGCTGATAACCTGCGCTGCGATTCTCGAAATATCTAACCGCTCTGGGTAGAGTGCTTCCAGATACTGCTCCATCAACATCACCATCGCGGCGCCAAGGCATACAGTGATCGTTGTCCGTGCGCCGCCGCCGCGGCGCTTTGCCCCTCTGTCAATCCCTATCACAATCCCAAGCACCAGCGAAAACACTATCCGCACGAAAATATTCTGCCACGTCCATTCAGAGAACCTCATTGTAAACATAACTGCTGCCCTCCTTTTCTTCCCGATGTCCGAATATTGCACCTGCCAATCATCAATGCACTGGTACCTTCTACCGCACAATCTCATCTGAGTCCAGCACAATTGTAAACGGCCCGTCATTTAACAGCGATACCTTCATCTCTGCCCCAAAAGAACCATGCTCTGCACGAAACCCTTTTTTCTCAATCTCCTCAATACAATATTCATACAGCTCATTTGCCTTGTCCGGCTTTCCAGCCAAAGTAAATGATGGCCTGTTTCCCTTCCGGCAGTCTGCATACAACGTAAATTGCGAGATAATCAAAAACTCACCCCTCACATCTGCAATTGACAGATTTGTCTTTCCATCTGCATCATCGAAAATGCGCAGCTTCGACAGCTTGTCAATCATCTTGTCCGCAATCTGCCTGTCGTCGCTGTCAGCCACGCCCACAAAAACCAAAAGCCCATGACCGATTTGTCCAATCACTTCCTGCTCCACAGACACACTCGCCTCACGCACCCTCTGAACTACAAAACGCATATCGTTTTCCTCCATCTTCAAAAATAACTCATGCGGCAGACTAGATAGTATCCTATCCTGTGTCAGCCACACAAGTTATCAGTTTAAACCAGCAGTTTCTCCAACGCCTCACAAGCCTGCTCGTAACTTGCAAAAACAATCCCTTTCATGCCAAGCGCCCGCGCCGCCTCAACATTTTCTTCCCGGTCGTCGATAAAGACACACTCCTCGGCACAAAGTCCGTATTCACCCAAAAGATGCTCATAGATGTCTGCATTTGGCTTGACCATCTTCACAAAACCGGAGACTACTTTTCCATCTACTTGCTCGAGAAACGGAAAACATCCGCATTCCGTGTGGAGTTCAAAAATCTCCCGCGGATAATTAGAAAGCAGATACACCTTCAATCCAGCCTGCTTCAACCGCTCAATCCACTGTACCGCGTATGCATAAGGCTCTACCAGCTTGTCGCGGTTGTCCCACACTCGATTAAATGCATCAAGATGATCTTGATTGTCCTCTCGAAAATGTTTTAGAATCTCTGCTTCCTCGTAAATGCCATGATCAAGTTCGCCCCACCAAGGACTGCCAAAGACAGTTTTCTCAAATATTTTTTGCGTTTCCTTTGGAAGCTGCAATTCCTCCATAAGCGCGCGCCAACGGAAATCCACCAGCACATTTCCAATATCAAACACTACATTCTTTATCATAATGCCACACCATTTTTCTGTAAAAGTGCTCTTGCGCTCTCCACAGAGTCCACACCTGACTTATTTTTGATCGGTGCAAATTCATAGTCGCGCACCACCTCATACGACAGACAATTATCAAACATATGAATCATATCCAGCACCAAAAGCTCAAACTTATAGCCGTTTGGCGACTCTGGTTTAACCAATACACCCTTTTCATCAATAAAGGGAATCTTTTTCTCGACGACATGCACTGTCATCTTCTGACTTGAAATCTCTTCAAGCTGGTCCACGCGAAACAGATAGTTCAAAATCACGCCAAAGTTATACGATAGCTCACCATTTGCCTCCCTTGAATTGATGATTTCCTCTGTCATCTCATAATATTCTACGATCGAAGGCTTACCATCTTCAAGACAGAGCACACCAATCTTTTCCTCCGGGTCTGCCTTCCTGACAACCTTAGCGCCGCTCACGCACCCTGAGTCGATCGTCGCACCCACAAACACAGGGTCAGCAATGCGCTGTAACACGTTATCCACTGCAAAGATATTCAGCCACTCAACGCCTCTTGCCTTGACATCCTTCAAGACACCGGTGACTTCCATGGAATAAAACCATCCGCCATTTCCATTGGGCGAGAGCGACAGCGAATCCGCCGACTCCATATAGAGCTTTCCCTGAAAATCAACAGAAGGCGCCATCTCCTGTTTGAAGAATTTGACAAAATCTTTGGGATAACCAAAATAGTTTTTCTCCTCAAAAAAGGCGATGGTCTCGTCATGATTTTTGTCGCTGGTCATGACATACAGCGGCACAAAACAGCCTGCCTTGTCAGTCACGTCCATTAAATTTCTGATCAGACGCTCGAAGATATAGACTTCCTTCGTCAGACCAATATTGTATTTTCCTTTCGGTCCGTCCGAGCCAAGACGGGTTCCCTGACCGCCTGCGAGCAGCACCGCACCGACTTTGCCTGCCCTGATGGCGCCGAGTCCGATCTCTTCATATTTTGCCTTGTTCTCTTCAATCTGTGTCACTTCAAGCGCGGACAGCGGTTCGAGTTTTCCCCTCTCCTGCGAAAGCTCCTTGTGCCCTGCCATCTCGACAATCGACCAGTCAATCCGCTCAATCTGCGCAGCAAGTTTTTCTTTTCCTTTATCGTCGAGCTTTTGATAAGCCTCAAAAATATGCTCTTGTCCGTGTTCTTTTAGTACGTTTAACAGTTCATTTTCCTTCATGACCACTTTTCCTTAACCTTTCATAAATGCTTCAAAATAATTCCATCGTTCATTACTTAACAATACTACATTTTATGGTTTCTTGTAAACACCTATACGCCAAAAAGTCAATTTCGAATGCACGTGTACAAAAAAAGAAGCATATCTCAACAGATATGCTTCCTCCTGTGGTCAGAAGGGGCTCTTGTATGTCACAAAATCCCGTTTTTATTATATCATATCCAACTGTAAACGCATTGTCCATTTCTTCGCAAAATCTTACCGTTTTTACACATCAGACTATCGATAGAGCACATAATCCTGCATTTCCCGGAAAAATCCCGCGCGCGACAGCGCCTCTCCCGCGAAATCAGGATAGTTCTTGACTACGATGCGCTTGCGTGCCGGAAAGAGCTTTCCTTTTTTATAACACGCTGAAAATTCTACAAGACATGCCTCTGCCAGTTCTTCCTCAAACACGCGCAGCGTAGCTCCCTGACGCTCTATCACGGCGGCTGGCGTTCCTCCACAGCAGGCAACCGCAGTGCCCGGCACATTGATAAAGCTGCGCCCCTCCATATGAGGCAGAAGCTTTCCCCAGCACTGTACAGGGTCTGCTGCATTTACCCAGACAATCTCCTTTGGTATTGTCTGTCCGTTTCTGGCAAGCTGGCGTACTATAGCTTCATATTCATTACCGCGGATAAACTGTGCACCCGACAGACCCTCGACAAAATATCCCCGCCTTGCCTGCCCTGTGTACTCCCATACCCGCAGCACAGACAGCGCCTCCTGCCATGCAAGCCCGCATACTGCTGCCGTCTCGCGGCACACGATAACATAGCGGTCAAAACACTGTTCCAATGCGTTTTTCAAAGACTGTGCATCAGACTGTTCATCTGCCGCCTGTCTTAACGGACGCACAAGGTCCCATCTCCCGGCGCGCAATGCCTTCACATGCATACTCACGCGCTGTTTTGCAGTCACTTTTTTGGTGTGCTCCTGATTCAGCCACTGCCGCACTGGGACAAAACTATCCGCACAGACCAGTCCTTTTTCCATCAGAGACAGGAGTGTATCATAAGGAGATTCGCTGCCAAACACATTATTTAAAGACTGCATAAAGCTGGCGCCGCGCTTTTGCAATGTATGATACAAAAGCTGTTCTTTCTCGCTAAGTTCACCATCCACCGCGCTCAGCAGACTGTCCGGCGCCGCGTCCCAGTCAATCCCCTCCTGAAGCTCAAAGCGCAGGCCGCCCTTTCCCTGTATGCACCAGAACACCTCCCCCTCGGCAAGATAAGCGTCCAGCACCGTTTCTTTATATTGCTTTACCCAGCGCGGAAAAAGGATATCCTCCCAATAGGAAACAGGAAGTGTAGTTCCCGCATAATACTTTAAAACTTCCGGCAGCGCCTCCTTTGCAGGCGCACTGGACTCCATGCGGGACAGCAGCAGCGCCGCATAGGCTTGTGCAGGACAGGTCTGTGCTTCATTGCGGCGGTTTTTTAAAGTCTGTATACAGGCGCGGCGGTATAATTCTGCATGATAATATTTGCCGTTTTGTCTGACTGCCTCCTTGCGGCTGCAAAGCTCTTCTAAGATAGTCTCTGCAAGAGAGAACGGCAATCCATAACGGCCGGCAGTCTGGGCAACGTCGGCGGCGCCTCGGTAGCGCAGCATTCTCCGGACAATCTGAAGCTGTGCTTCACAGGGCTTTGCTGCACATTCTGCGGTATTATCAGCCAAAAATGCTGTGCCAAGCGCCGCAGTATATTTTTCTGCCTCCTCTGCGGCAACCCACAACCCCTGCTCGAGATAGCACACCCTGCCATTCCGTGCCAGACTGTCCAGCCATTCCACAGGTACCTCCAGCTCGCCTGCTGCCAGATCGCCTTCTGTCATCAGCAGTGCATGAAGCTGGCGCGCATCTTTTGGCAGTTTTTCCCTGAGTAAATGATACTCCTGAAGCTGTGATAACTCCTGACTCCCCGGTTTTACTGCCTCCTTTAACATATCCTCCACTGCGTTGTGGATTCCACGCGGTGTCGGCGCATAATCATACATCACCGCGGCTTCCTGTGCCCATTGCAGCGGCAGGGACATTGGGGAAGCCGTCTCCGTATAAATTTCCCGCACCTTTACCGTGCCTGCGCAGATCTCACACAGCAGTTCCCGCACGCCCTCGGCATCCCACAACTCCTGCATACATTCCCGTCTCGTCTCACGAATCAAGGGATGCCTGTCTTCACGGACTACCTGTTCTAATAATTCCGCGCTCTTTAACCGCTGCTTCCAGAGAGGCTGACGGCTGTTTTTGCGCACACCCATCATCAATGCCCTGCCGCAGTTATACCTAAAAGCCATGTTAAAGACTGGCGCCGCCGGCAGCAATATCTCTAATTTTCTGACACAGGTGTCAGGAGAAATGCTCTGTAAGATGCCTTCTGGCAGTGTTCTGCTTCCATACGAATACAGTAAAAATCCATCCTCCTCGTCCACGCTGCCAATCTCTATGCCAAGCCGTTCCCTTGCTGTCTGAGCAGCCAGCAACGAAAGCGGCGCATTGATCCGCCTGCCAAACACCGAGTGAAACATCAACTGGCTGTTTCCAGATGAATCCCTGAAATGCTCTACCAGAATGGTCTTGTCGTCCTGCAAGCACCCAAGCGCCTTAATCTGCCGTTCTAAATAGCCCGCAGCAAGGGAGACTGCGGTGCTGTCAAGTCCCATCTGATGCAGCGCTTCTGAGAGTTTTCCGTCCTCGTATGCCTGCTGTAACATATGGAACATGCGCCCAAATGCCTCTCCGGTGCGTCTGTCCCTTCCTTTGATTTCTCCCTTCCAGAAGGGGAGTCGCGCGCCCTCCACATGTGCCTGCACAACAGTCACAAGATCACGGCTGATGTTCGTGATTTTCCATGCAAACGCGCCGAGAATAAAGCGGTCTCCTCTCTGGGATTCATAGACAAATTCCTCGTCAACCTCGCCAAGTTTGACGCCGTCCTCTGTTTTTACAGTATAAAGTCCCTTGTCGGGAATGGTGCCGCCTGCCGAGACTGCGAGCATTCTGCTGTAGCCGTCCCCCTCCACGCGCTCATGAAGTCTGTCATAAAGTATCCTAGGACGCACTGGCAGCTCCCGCGCATGCTCATAATCTCCCGCCAGCATACAGAGTACCGACTGGACATCTTCCCTTGTAATCTCCCGGAAATTCCATGCACGCGGCAGAATTTCCATCACATCCTCCAATGTATAACTTTGAAACGCCGCCATCGAGACAAGATGCTGCGCCAGCACGTCCAAACACTGTAAAGGCGGATGAATATGCTCTACACCGCCCTGTCTTGCAAGCTGTGCAGTCATGCCGCAGGAGACACACTCCGCCGCCGTCCTTGGAAACAGGTACATGACGCTTGTCCGCCCCGGATTGTGTCCAGCGCGCCCCAGCCGCTGCATCGTGCTGGATACAGTGCGCGGACATCCGACTTGCAGTACCTTGTCAATCTCCCCCACATCAATGCCAAGCTCCATCGAGGAGGTGGCACACAAGAGCCGCAGCCTGCCATCGCGCAGTGCCTCCTCTGTCTCTTTTCGCTGTTCTTTTGAGAGGCTGCCGTGATGCACGCGCGCAAAGTCCTCCCCGCCAATCAGATTCACATAATACGCAAGCTTCTCCGCGTACCTTCTGCCCTCCACAAAAGCAATCACGCTGCGGCTTCCATGGCAGTACTCATAGACCAGTGCGCTCAGTTCCTCCCAGACTGGGTCCTTTCTTTTGTTTCGCACAGAATCTGCATACGGTCCCAGGATATCAAGGCGGATTTCTTTTTTCATGGCGGGCGCTGCGATCACAACCTCCTCCGGTGCCAGATATTCTGCAGCCTCCTCCAAAGGTTCTATCGTGGCAGAAAGCCCAATCCGCTGTAGCGGTGCGCCGCAGAGAATATCCAGACGTGCGAGGGAAAGCATCAGATGTGCACCGCGTTTTGTGTCGATCAATGCATGCAGCTCGTCAATAATCACTGCTTTTGCCGTTGCCAGCACATTTTGTCCTGTCTTGCTGGTCAGCATCAAATACAGGGATTCGGGTGTGATAATCAGGATATGGGGCGGCTTTTTAACCATCTGCTGCCTGTCCCTCTGGGGAGTGTCTCCCGTCCGAATGCCAACGGTTATCTCCGACTGTGATCCGGCGCCGCTGCCAATTCCATCTAGCGGACGCCTTAAATTTTCACGGATATCCGCCGCGAGCGACTTTAGCGGTGAGACATAGATTAAGCACAGTTCTTGCTGTAATGTCCCCTCCTCAGCCTGCCGCTTCATCTGGTCCAAGAAAACAAGGAACGCAGAAAGTGTCTTTCCCGTTCCTGTAGGCGCTGATACCAGCACATGTCTTCCTGCTTTGATGCCAGGCCATGCCTCCTTTTGTACTAAAGTAGGTTCGCCAAGCGTGTCTTGAAACCATTTTTGTGTCTCTTTCTCAAACAGTGTTAATACATTTTCTACTGTATCCAATCTCTGACTCTCCACCTTCTATTCTCAAAAACTGTAAACAAACAACCCGCGCAGTCTCCATAAAATTCTGATATCTATGGCTGAAATACGTTGCAGAATGCCTCGTAATTGCGCGCATCGCGCGATCTGCAATAAACTGCAAACTCAATCACACAAAAATCATACAAAAACTCTTGTATTATTTCATGAAATGCTTCTGACACAAGCCATGCTGGATTGTGAAAAGCTCCGCAGCCAAATGCGCCAAGTATCAAAACCTCTTCTTTTTCTTTCTTTGCGATGGACAAAATCCTTCTTAGCCGTTTTTTATGCAGCTCTTTCAACTGCGCAACAGAAAGCTCTGACACTTTCGTGCCGCTGCCCGGATTCATCGCATTTGAAGGATTTTCCCGCAAATTGGGTGCCGCACACGTAATCACATCCACACTGTACCATTCTGCTTCACTCATCAGCCTGTATTGGTCATCGTCTGTCTTAAAAACTACAACGCCCGGCGTAAAAATACAGTCATCATTGTATGTAGCATTCATTTTTCGCTGCTTTATGAGTGTCTTGTGCTGCTGGTAAAAATCCCTGCGCATTGCTTCTGAGTTCAGATTCGGATAGAGCGTGCTGCACCTGCAAATACATTCCTCCTGCGCAGACGCACCCCTCGCGACTCCGCCGCCCGGATTTGTCGCGGACGCAAAGTTATGGACACAGATCTTCCTCCCTCTGTACGCCTCATTTCCTGCCGCTTCGAGACTGCGCTTCTTGGAAACAATAATTTTTGCAGGGTTCTCATACCGCTTGGTCTGATCCGCTGTATCGTTCATCTCGTCCCGCATTAAATACTGTTTTTGATCTGATGCTGCAACCGCATTTTTCAATGTGTCATTTGTCTGGCAAAGCTGCATTGTGTCTTGAAAAATTTCTTTATATGTTTCCCTTTTATCATAGGACATTGCTTTTTCACACTCCTTTTATCTTATTGTTTATTTGATAATATCATTTTTTAAAAGCAATGTCAAGAATAATTATCTTATTTTCTGAATCTTGGGAATCCCTGTTTTTTCAGTCAATGCAGCCTTTGCCAGTTTGTCTGCCTCCTCATTATATTTGTCACCGGTGTGCGCAGCGATTTTCTGAAAGGTAATCTGTATCCGGCTGGCGCATCCGCGCATGAACTCCGCATACTTCTGTGTCAGCTTATTGTTTGTTTTCCAGCCTCCAGTCGCCCACATCTCGATGCCCATATAGTCATAGCAGATTTTTACTGCCGTATAGCCGTTGACCTCACACCACTTCACCGCATACATCGCCCCCAGCATTTCCCCAGTGACATTGCGCAGTGCCAGCGATTCCGGATTGTCTCCATTTCCAGATTCGCGGATAATCTCCCCGTCTGGCATCAGAAGAACACAGCCAAAAGAGTATCTGCCAAGCTCTTTGTGAAAACTGCCGTCAACATAGGCGACTACCATGTCTTTGCTTGCTTCACTGTTTTCACTGCCTTCATTGATCTTTGTCGTTTCCTTCACTGTTTTTTGCAATGGATTTGAGGCTCCGCTTAGATATGCCTGCGCCTCCTCCTTTGTTAAAAAGCTCTTGTACTGCGCACCTGAATATCCGTCCACGGCAGTCTTGCATTCCTCCCATGTGTGAAAAATTCCCGTTTTAATTCCTTTTTTGACAGCGTATATTTTTTTCTTTGCCATGTTACCTCTTTTCCCAGATTATTGTGTCTATATCTCGACTGAAAATTTTTTTGTTTTGAATACCTTAACATCACAACTATATTTTGCAGTTTTTTTCAGTTATCGTTTGTGTGTTGTATTATTTCGTAATTTTCGAGATATTTTTTCCATAATTTTTGTTTTATTTTATCAATCATAAACTGTATCGTAAGAAAATATAGCCAAACTACAAAAGAGGAGTTTCCTGTTCATGGCAGAAACATTCCTCTTTTGAATCTCTCTTTGATATGCGCGGGCAGCAGTTATATCTGCATTAGCCCTATAGTTTGTTCAAAGTCTTCTATGGATTTTGCTCTTGCGGCGGCTTTCAACCATTTTCGTAACAGTTCTAAATCGGTCTGCTCTATAATACTGGTTTTGAGTGAATCTGAAAGTTCTCCAAGATCTTCAAGAAGCTCAATTACTGCTTCTGCTCTGTCCTTCAATTTGCCCTGTGTCCAACCCTCCGCTTTTTCTTTATTTAACAGCCTTTCAAATGAACTGCACATACCCTTCTCATCTCCTTTTTTTAACTGCTCGATCAATTCTCCCCGCTCTTTTGCATTTAGTTCCCGTATAACATTTGAAAACCATGTAATCCATTCATTCAGATCGTTCGTATCCATTGCCCTGATTCGGTGCATCAGCTCTGTGATGCCATCTGTCCATTCCTGTCTTGTCCTTTTCTTGTCTGCTAAAAATATATTGTCAATTCATGTATTTGAATCAATGTCCTCTTATTATTTTCTTTTGATAGATGCTAAAAACTACTATATCTGCAACAATCCTACAGTCCGTTCAAACTCCTCTATAGATTCTGCTCTTGCGGCGGCTTTATGCCATTTTCTCAGTAATTCTAAATCATTTTGTTCCATAATATAGCTTTTGACTGTATCTGAGAGTTCTCCAAGATCTTCAAGAAGCTCAATCACTGCTTCTGCTCTGTCCTCCAATTTGCCCTCTGCTTTTTCTTTATTTAACAGCCTTTCAAATGAACTGCACATACCCTTCTCATCTCCTTTTTTCAACTGCTCGATCAATTCTCCCCGCTCTTTTGCATTCAGTTCCCGTATAACATTTGAAAACCATGTAATCCATTCATTCAAATCA
>Ga0137306_100369_pt1 | contig 66780 bp, 56 predicted proteins | sample Inofroosms_March_FD_97187 | JGI IMG/M metagenome (GOLD analysis project Ga0137306, IMG submission 97187) | Mouse cecal microbial communities from Vienna, Austria - N-Acetylneuraminic and N-Acetylglucosamine D2O microcosms_March | ecosystem: Host-associated > Mammals > Digestive system > Large... | reverse complement strand
AAAACCCGGAATCATCTCTGACCATTGCTGTGGCAGGCGCCTTTGAGGGAGCCGGGACGACCCACATAGCAATTGGATTTGCTGTATATCTCCAACGGCAAGGGTTGTCTGTATTATATGAAGAAAGAAACGAGTCTGGTGCGGCGGCACAAATGGCAGAGTATACAGGGCGGAATATGGATCGTTATGGAATTTATAGGATTTATGGATTGCCTGTGTTTCCTCTTTATGGAATTGCTGTCAAGCTGGAAGCCCATCCTTATCGGATTATAGTTCGTGATTATGGAGTGCTTCAGGATAAGTTTTTTCAGGAACCGGCAGATGGGTATCTGTTGGTTTGTGGCAGTAAACCCTGGCAGTGGAAGCTTACCAGGGATATCATTCGATTTCCGGGCAATCCGCCGGGAATAATAATTATCTACAATCAATTCTGCAGGCGGCTTGCAACCAAGTTGCCTGGTCCGGCAAGGGAGACCGATTGTTTTCTGATGCCAGATTATCCCAATCCATTTGTATTATCCGGAAAAGCAAAGAAGGTCTATGAGGAATTATATCAGACACTTTTTAGAAAAAAAGCAGGAGGTATTTTACGAATTTTGCCAAACAAAATAAGAAGAGATTTTATGAAAAAAGATGTTTGAGACAGAACGATATTTCGGGATATGCCTGGAGAACATTGGGGCTTATGGGAGCAGGCCGGGGGACTGGCGTGACTCATCTTGCAGTCTGGGCTGCCAATTACCTAACAAGTGTGAAGAGGGAAAAAACGGCAGTATTGGAGTGGAATGATCATGGGGATTTTATGCGTATAGGGAGCTTCTGTGAAAAAAATTTGAATGCGGGTGTTCCCTATGAAATTTTGAACGTAGATTATTATCCGCAGGCAGGAGCCGGAGAACTGGCAGATTGTTTGAATGGAGACTATCAGTATATTATTATGGACTATGGAGAAATCACTAAGCAGAGATTTTTAGATTGTTCTCGGTGTGATAAGAAAGTGATTGTCGGTTCATTGAGTGAGTGGCAAGCAGAAGCATTTTTGGAAATCATAAAGGAAGGACAACAGCGAGATAAGAGTTGGCAACATGTTCTTGTTTTTGGCAGTGAAGAAACCAGAAAAGAGTTGGAAAAACGCTTTCGAATTTCAGTCCGGCGGGTTCCGGCTTCTATGGATGCCTTTGTAGTCACTCATATTGGTATACGGTTTTTTACAGAACTTTTACAGGATTAACCGAGTGGACAACGATATAACTATGGGGAAATTGTGTCACGGCTTTTACCTCGTGAAGTTATAAAGGGTGGTGCTCGGATCAATCCGGAATGGGGAGGCACATGGAGAAGTATCAGTTAAATGAAAAAAATCGAAGAATATTTCTGGAAGGATTACAGCGCTATCAGGATCGAGGAGTGATTATTCGGATTGATGGCAAGAAAGCAGAAGCGTCAGATTGGATCAAGATATTTGAGGAGCAACCAGATGGAAGCTTTTACATGGGTGATTATGTTATGGAGGAGGATCTAGGCATGGAGGAAGAAATTCCGGATAAAAGTATTGAGACAATAAAAATGGTTTGTGAGGATTCTCTGGTATATAAAACGACGCACATAGAAGCAGAAACTGGCAAAGGTGTCGACGGATGTTCCCCAAAAGAGATATCTGGGCGGAAAAATGTAAGAACTAGGATATTAAAAGAAATTCGCTTTGATCGGGTTTATCATTGGTGAAGGGAGGCAAGAACATTAAAAAATAACAGTCTGAGAAATCATATAATAGAAATATAGGACCGGATTTTAAGAGGGAGCGCAGTGAAAAAAGCGGCGAGGACGCCAGCTCAGAGAGAATCTCAATTCAGCCAAAGAGAAGGCGTGGGTGGGGAAAAGTATTTTTATCAGGTTACGGTTTTTGTATCAGCAAGAGATCGTAACCTGAGAATAGCCATATGGAAATTTTGAAAAATATTAAGACAAGAAGGACCAAAATTGTGGTATACTGTTTTCATAAAGCAACAGAGAAACCGATCCATGGAAAAATAAGGAAGCAGAGGATGTAAAATATGAAGAAAATCCTGAAATCAGTATGTATATTTATTGCTATTTTTACAATTTTGGGTGGTACGGCGGCGGGATTTTTTATATATCATAAGTATATGCCAGTGAACGATCCGATAGATCCCGTAGAATGGTTTGGGGTGGCAGGTGATAGGGTGGCGATTGTGTTGAATAATGAATTGCTTACAGATGAGAAAGGGCGTTTGATTGATGGTGAGATATATTTGTCGCTGGAGTGGGTCAATCAGCAACTAAATGAGAGATTTTATTGGGATCAGGAGGAGAAAGAACTGATCTATACATTGCCAGAAGAAATTATCTATGCAGATGCATCCACCATGGGCAGCAATGGGAAACCATTGTTTGTAGAACAGGAGGATAAAGTTTGGTTGTTGGCAGGACTGGTGGTAAACTATACCGATGTCCGGATAGAGTCTTTTGTAGATGAAGCAGCAAAACGTATCTTCATAGACACCGAATGGGAATCGGTTCCCGAGGCCAGGCTGACGAAAGCTGGAAAACTCCGAGTGAGAGGCGGAATCAAAAGTGCTGTGTTGACTGAGATGACAGAAGAAGAAAATGTACTGATTTTGGAGACGATGGAGAACTGGAGTAAAGTTCGTACCAGAACTGGTTATATCGGATATATTCAGAACCGCTGCCTGGGAGTTCAGTCAGAACATCATTTTTTTAGCAATTTTCAAGAGCCGGTTTATACCAATATTTCTTTGGGAGAGCCAGTATGTCTGGTATGGCATCAGGTGTTTTCTCAGCAGGCTAATCAGGCAATGGAGCAGTTGATGTCCTCAGCAAAAGGAGTTAATGTGATTGCACCTACTTGGTTTATGTTGACGGACAACGAAGGAAATTATGAATGTTTGGCGGATAAAGATTATGTGAATAAAGCGCATGCTATGGGGATACAAGTGTGGGCAGTAGTGGATAATTTTAATAAAGGAGATAATGTACAGTCAGAGATTCTGTTTGCCCGAAGAACATCACGGGAGAAACTGATTAAATCTTTGATGGAAGATGCGAAAACTTATCAGCTGGATGGGATTAATTTGGATATTGAAAGTATTAAGGAGGAAGCAGGGGTTCATTATGTTCAGTTTATTCGTGAGCTTTCAGTAAGTTGTCGGAAAGAGGGAATTATTCTCTCAATAGATAATACTGTACCAGCTCCATATTCGACATTTTATAACCGGGAAGAACAGGGACGGGTGGCTGACTATGTGATTATAATGGCATACGATGAGCATCATGCGGGAGGAGAGCCAGGGTCTGTGGCTTCTTTGGGGTATGTAAAGAAAGGAATTGAAGATACCTTAAAAATAGTTCCCAAGGAAAAATTCATTAATGGGATACCCTTTTATACTAGATTGTGGAAGGAAGACGGGGGAGACGTGTCAGCGACATCTATGGGAATTGCTGCTGCGAAGGAATGGGTAAAAAACAATGGAATGATTTTGGAATGGGATGAAGAACTTGGACAGTATTATGGTGAATTAGAGGATGGTAATTCTTTATACCGGCTGTGGATGGAAGAAGAGAAATCGCTCCGTAAAAAGATGGATTTGATCTGGGAACATAGATTGGCGGGAGTGGCCTGTTGGAAACTTGGTTTTGAAAATCCGGAGCTGTGGAATATAGTTCGGCCGAAGGAGTAATGAGAGGAATAGGGATGGAGATAGACAAAAGAAGGCGATTCATGAAACTTTTGGGAACAGCAGTTTTACTGATTTTGGTGCTGGGGTCCTGTTCTAGAGAGACAAAAGTACCAGTGGAACTGACAGAGTCAGAGTTGGAAATTCCACCCGAAAGCACAGAAGAGGAGTCAACCAAGGAGACACAGACAATATGGGAAGAGGATTCGTCAGAAGAAAGAGATCCAGGGTATATTGTGCCTTTTCCGGCAGACTCTATGGAACCAGAAGAGTCGATTTTTGCTGGACCGCCAATGTATGAATGGGAAAAGAAAGCGATTATTGGTACCGATATTCATTATTTGTCAAGGAGCTTAACGGATGGGGGAAGTAGTTTTCAGTATATGGTAGAACACGGTGATGGCAAGGTAGTAACATACATAGAACAAATTACGGACGCATTTTTGGAGGAAGTGATTCGCCAACAACCGGATGTATTAATCCTAAGTGGAGATTTAACTTTGGATGGCGAGAAAAAAAGCCATGAGGAGTTAGCTGGAAAGTTGTATTCTGTGGAGGAGGCGGGAATTCCTGTATTGGTGATTCCTGGAAATCATGATATTAACAATCGTCATGCGGCACAATATCAGGGAGAAGAGCGGATTCCGGCGGAGTTTACCACACCAGAGGAGTTTCGAGAGATTTATCAAGATTTTGGTTATAATGAAGCGATTAGTGAGGATCGGCGCAGTCTTAGCTATGTATATGAGATAGATGATTACAATCGACTTTTGATGCTGGATACTTGTCAATATCAGCAAAAGGCACTGGTGGGCGGCGCGATTTTGACAGATACTTATGACTGGATTGAGGAACAACTAGAAGATGCTTGGGATAATGGCATGAATATGATTCCGGTTGCTCACCACAATTTGCTTGATGAGAGTGAGATTTATGTGGATGACTGTACGATTGAGCATGGGGAACAGTTAGTGAATATTCTGGAAAACTGGGATGTGGCGATTTTTCTGAGTGGGCATCTTCATGTGCAACACAGTAAAAGATCGGAGGATAACCGGGGGGTGTGGGAGATGGTAACTAGTTCGCTAGCGACGCCGGCATGTCAATATGGGAATCTGCTTTTTCGAGATGATGGGAGTTTTCGCTATTGGACACAGACGGTGGATGTGGAGAGATGGGCCAAACGAAATAACCGAACAGAGAAGGAACTACTAGAATTTGATGATTTTAAAGAACCATTTTTGCGAAAGGTATTTTATAATCAGTCTTATGATGCTCTCAAACGGATTGAAGAGTTGAGCGAATCAAAGAGGGAACGGATGTCCGTATTATATTCGGAACTGAATTATCATTATTACCAAGGAACCGCATATCAAATTCGAGAACGGGTATTGAAAGATCCGAATTATCAGCTATGGTTGGAAGATGGAGCTTTTACTGTGCTGGCAGATTATGTGCAATATATTGTTAGTGATGCCAAGAGAGATTATAATCGGGTCGAGGAGGATTAATGATTTGTGAGGTTCTTTTTTCAGAGAATAACCGATATATTAATGTGAGGCCAGAATGATGGATGGATAAGACATGAATGATCGAAAGCCGGAGATGCTGATGGGGGCTTTGCTACTGGTATTTGTTTTTCTGGTTTCCCGACATGCGGGAATGATGGTATCCGGTCAGAACGTGGTGGCAGGAAAAGCAAAACCGGTAGTGGTGATCGATAGTGGACATGGAGGCAATGATCCCGGTAAAGTTGGCGTGGACGGAAGTTTGGAAAAAGAGATCAATCTGGAGATTGCTCATAAATTAAAGTCTTATTTGGAAGCATCTGATGTGGAAGTGATTATGACCCGGGAAGCGGATAAGGGGCTCTATGGGGAAAAAGACAGCAAAAAAAAGATGGCTGATATGAGGAATCGCTGTGAACTGATCAATGAAACGAAACCGGATTTGGTGGTCAGCATTCATCAGAATAGTTATCATGAGGAGAAAATTTCTGGTGGTCAGGTGTTTTACTATAAGGATTCAGAAAAGGGAAAACGTCTGGCAGAAATTCTCCAGAAAAGGTTTGATTTTGTGCTGGGAGAGAAAAATAAGCGTTTGGCAAAGCCGAATGGGAATTATTATCTGCTTTTGCATGTAAAACAGCCAATTGTAATTGTAGAATGTGGTTTTTTATCAAATCGGAAAGAGGCAGCGGCTTTGAATACGAAAGAATATCAGGATCGATTGGCCTGGACGATTCATATGGGAATAATGGAGTATTTGAACAGTCAGTAATGGTATTTTGTAAATAATAATGGATAATTACTCTTCTCGCAGCTTGCTGCGGGAGGAGTCAAAAGATGTAAACATTCTTTTTCATCATAATTTTTTATTCAAGAAAATTTCGTTAATATTTCCCACAATATTATATTTTTATCATTCATAAGTTTTTAGATGACGTTATAGAGGTAAGGCATCTTTTATTTAGTTTTTACATAATGCAGAAGAGACAAGAAAAAAGCAATAAAACAATTACAGAATAAGAAAAAGAGGAGTGATAGAACATGTGGAAAAACTTTCAAAAAAATTATAGACATCCGATCGCTGTTCTGATGATATTGTTGATGGTGATGACAAATACCGGAGGCAATCAAGGAGCAATTTTGGCAGCTGGAGAAAACGAAAGTGCATTATTTTTGCTAGACGGGAGAGAGCTTCAAGAAGCCATACAGGAAACAGAGCGACAGCAAGAACTATTTGAGTATGATTCCCTACAATTGGAAGCAGAGAAAAATAGCATTAAGAAACGATATGAAAAGCTTCTAGGAAAGAAAAGTCGCTCTGTATATGCATTGAATTTGGAAATGGATGATAGCTATGCGCCAGAAGGAGCAGAGCTACAATCCTTTTATAATACGGCAACAAAAGATGTGATTTTTCTGTTTCTTAATAAAAGTGATATGACTATGAATTATAGGATAAATATTGATGGATATGAAACAGAAGCGGTTTCGTTATCTTCTATTGCGATTCCACTAAATGAGGAGAAACAGTTGGTTTTGCAGCTATCGCGTCATGGAGCGGCAAAGGTATTTGCCTCTCTGGGGACTTTGGATGATGAAGGAAACGGAGTGAGAGAAGAAATGGGGAATGATTCATCAGAAGAAAAAGAAACGAGAGACAATGTTGAGAAAGAAATGGAAATACAAAGAACAGAAGCAAAAAATGAGTTACAAGGAACGGATACACAAGAAATAAAAATAGAAGAAACCAGTCCAGAAAAGATAGAAATAGGAGAAACTGCTCCAAAAGAAGTAGAAACAGAAGAAACTGCTCAAATTGCTCAAATAGAGGGAAAGACAAAAGAAACAGAGAAAATGGATTCGCGGGAGACAGAGACACAAGCTTCTGGAATGCCAAAATCCGAGTCAGAATCTATAAGTAAAACGGAAGAGGAGGGGAATAAAAGTGAGTCAGCAAGCAAAGCGGAAAGGGATGAAAAAATTTCTGAAATTAAAAGTATAAACAAATGGGAAGAGATTAAAATTCCGGCAGAGATTGAGAGTAAATTAGAAGAAAGTAGAGCGGGAATAGAAAACGAGATAGAAATAGACGAGTCAGATAACAATAATATTATTGATATAGAAGGGCAACTTCTGGAAGATGATGATATCAAGTTTAGAGGTAACTTGAAAGGGAAAGAATATGATACCGTGAGGATTCAAGATGATATATATGCAAAGGCAGTTAAGGTTGCATGGAAAGACATCGAATCGATATTAGGAAGACAAGTAGTAGAATATGCGGTGAGCTATTCCGTGAATCTGCCGGAGGCGGCGAAGACAGAAGGGGCAGATTGTGTGGCAGAAGGAGAAAATTTACATTTCGCGGTTGGATTAAAAGAGGGATATGAGATTGAGCATGTTTTGGTGAATGGGGTAGGAATGGAAACAATAGTCGGAGATTCCAATTGGGCGAGCAATTCTAATTGGGCAAGTGCTTCCAATTGGGAAGGTGGTTCCAATGGGGGCTCTTATCCATATAACTATGTGGTAGAAGATGTATCTGAAGACTTGGAAATAGAAATAGAAGTTAAGCGCCAGAAGGAAATAGACAGGCAGGAATGGACGGCAGCAAATAACTTAAAAGAGCTACATAAAGCGTTTAATAATCATGAAAACAAAATCTATTTAACAGAAAATATTGAAACGGTTTTGGATTGGGACAATCTTGATGATGGGGATTATGGATGGGCAATCTCAGAAGGAACGGATATTACGCTTGATTTGAACGGACATACTCTTACTTATGGGGGAGAAGGAAATGGGTATTTTCGCCTGTTTTATATACGGGGAACCTTGACAATTATGGACAGTGCCGGAGGCGGGAGAATTACAACCAGCAGAGAAGAAATAGATTCTGCTATTTGCGTAGATGGAGGAAAGCTAATCCTTGAAAGTGGTTTGATAGGTACTTTTTACGAATCTGATGACATCAGAGCACATGAAACGGGGCATGGTGTGGTGGTAAAAGGACAGGGTGTAGTTTGTATGAAAGGCGGATGTATCGCTGGTAACGGCAATGGACTGGAAAATGGTGGTGGCATTTATGTTGAAAGTGGGATATTAGAAATCAGTGGTGGCAGTATCGAGCATAATATTGCTAATAATGGTGGGGGAGTCTATGGGACAGAGAGTAGTGTGATTCATATTACAGGTGGAACAATTAGTAATAATGAATCCATAGGCGGAGGGGAACGTCTGTCTGGATATGATTTTGGCGGAGGTGGAATTTTTGCCAGAGGAGAACTGATTTTTACCGATGGGATAATTAAGGAGAATACGGCCGTATCAGGAGGAGGAGGGATCTATTATGATACGATAGATTTTGATGAAAATAAAAGTTTTGCAATGACAGGCGGCATTATTGATAATAATGTTGCGGAAAAAGGGGAAGGCGGAGGCATTTATTTTGGATGGCATGGGACCGTTACTGGTGGAAAAATTACAGAAAATCATACGAATACGAAAATTGATTGGGGTGGTGGTGGAATCTTTACACAGACTGGGGTAGAGGTAACAATTCTTAATGCCCAAATTACAGATAATACAGCAGATGGATTTGGAGGAGGTGTGGCAGGTTGTCCCAGTGGAAACATTTATGCTCTTACTATTGACGGAGCAGGAATATTTGACAATCATGCAAAAGGTACAACACTTACAGAGCGAGAGGAAGAGGATGGTAGAATAGAAGATCAGAGTGCAAAGGTGGATATGGTGTTTATGACGTCGGGCTTTGCCGATTATTATTGTGAAAAAACCAGCACGGTTTTTGGAAATATGCTTGGTGGAGGTGACGCCAAATGGCATGGAAGCAGCGACGGCAATTCGGTTATAATCAGTAAGAACAACTTTGTGAGAGCAGATAAGAGGATGGGACTGAATTCCTGCCCTTCACCAGAAGATAAAATTCGGGCCAGGACATATGCGAATGTGATAATTTCTGGGAATACTTCCCATACTCATGGTGGCGGTATTATGAGTAATGGTACATTGGTTTTAGGTTCAGATATAGAGATGGTGGATATTTCAGGTTCAAAGATCTGGAGAGGGGATCAAAAGGAAAACAGACCGGCAAGTATTATCATAAACTTATTGGCAAACGGGGATTTATGTGCAAGTAAAGAGATAATGGGAGAAGAAGATAAATGGGAGTGGTCATTTGATGAAATACCAAAAACAAATGTGGATGGAAGCCTGATTTCCTATACGGTGGAAGAGGCTCCAGTATTTGGGTATGAGACGGAAATTAAAGGAAGTGATAATTGGTTTTCCATTATAAATACTTATATTCCAGAAAGAACCAGCCGTACTGTTCGAAAAATCTGGTGTGATTCTGACAATCAAAAGGGTAAGCGTCCGGAGTCTATTCAAGTGCAGTTAATGGCAGATGGCATAGCGGAAGGAGATATCGTTGTTTTAAGCGCAGAAAACCAATGGTCATATACGTGGCAAAATCTTCTTCAGAAAGAAGGGGATAAGGATATCCATTATACAGTAGTTGAAATAGGGACGGCGGATGGCTATGCAACTACTTATAGCGAAGATACTTTTACGATTACCAATACTCTCACCAATTCAGGAAAACCGGGGAGTGGAAGTAGACCAAGTGGTAGCGGAAAATTTGAAAATGTTAAAACACCAGGAGGGCCAGGAGTTAAAAATACACCTGGGGATCCAGGCAGAATTACAGCGGTACCAATGGAAGGGGTGGAAATACCACTGGAAGAACTTTTATCTGAGATGGCAGAAGAATGGATTGAAGATCCAAATAAACCATTAGCAGCATTGGCTAAAACGGGAGATAATCGTTCAAGAAAAATATTACTGTTAATATTCGGGATGGCTGGAGCTGGGATACTTTTTTTGATAATAGCTTTGAAAAGGGAAAAAGAAGTCCAATGATAAGAGGTCTACTTTAGATACTTTGGGAGATGATGAAATTTTGACTTTACAGTATCCATTATCAGAGATACAAAAATTTCCTGAAATTCAGGAGCATAGAAGTAAATCCTTCTTAATTCTGAAGATCCATAATGCCGGCCGTTTTTAACGGTCAGCATTATTGGCCTTTTCGTATTCCTTCAATGCTAAAGCAAGCTGATCGGGGCAGGAAGTGGGCTTGAAACCACAACGAGTTCCCTCCAAACGCAGGATCACATCACCAATATCCATACCTTCCACCAAACGGGCGATACCCTGAGTGTTGCCAGAACAACCGCCAATATACTGTACATTAGTAAGTTTGTGATCTTTGACATCAAAATGAATCTCTCTAGAACAGACGCCGCGTGTCTTATAAACCATAATTTTTATCCTCCGTTTTTAACAAATTATATCTGGATAAGAAAGGGATTGTCAAGAACATTATTTGTGGTATACTTATCCTAACTGTTCAGATGAACCTTTCGGCTAACATCTGAGCGCGAATTTTATGATAAAATGGAGGCTTTTATGCTAGGAATTATCGGAGCAATGGCAGAAGAAGTGGAACAACTTAAAAAAGAAATGGCCCAACCGGAGATTATTTCTGTAGCAGGAATGGATTTTTATAAAGGAAAAATTGGGGGAAAAGACGTGGTAGTAGTCCGCTCGGGTGTCGGTAAGGTCAATGGAGCGGTATGTGTGCAAATTTTGGTGGACCGATTTGGGGTTGATGGAATTGTAAACACAGGTATTGCCGGTTCACTAAAGGCAGAAATTAATATCGGGGATTTAGTATTGGCTACTGATGCCGTACAACATGACGTAGATGCCACTCTGTTTTCCTATCCATTGGGACAAATCCCACAGCTTGGAGTATTGGCATTTGAGGCAGATCGAGAGCTGAGAGAGAAGGCCGTTACCTGCTGTCGACAGGTAAATCCGGACATTGAAGTTCATGAGGGCAGGATATTGACAGGAGATCAGTTTATTTCTTCCAAAGAAAAGAAAGAATGGTTGTTTGAGACTTTTGGTGGAGTGTGTACTGAGATGGAAGGAGCTGCGATTGCACAGGCGGCTTATCTGAATCAGGTGCCGTTTTTGATTGTGAGGGCAATTTCTGATAAGGCAGATGACAGTGCACAGATGGATTATGAAGAATTTGAACGGCTGGCAATTGTTCACAGTGTAAATTTGACGAGAACATTGATTGAAAATATCTAAGTTAAGAATTCATGTGAACTTCATAATCGAATTTAAGCGAACTTTGACGAACGATTCTAGGCTCCCTGAACTTTCCAAAACTAGTTTGGACGGCTATAATGATAGCTGTTGAAAAACTCAGGAAAGAAAGGGGAGCTGTTTTTATGTTGCAATTGTTAGAAACAGGACAAGCACTGTATGTGCTAGCAGGCATTTGCCTTCTGGGGATATTTACCCGGGTGATGACCAAAAACCTTTACAAAAGATTGATCAAAGAAAGTGGAAATATGGCCTCCACAAAGAATAAGAGTCTGAAGGAACTAAAACAAAGAACAGAAAATACATATCGGTTGAATCAGGGGCTGCGAGACAGTGGCGCCTGGTTGGATCATCAATTGTGTGAATTGCGTTTTCGGGGAATGACTCTAGCCGGATGGATGAATGTATCCATGCAGCTGACTTGGTTGTGTCTGTTGGCCGGAGGTACGACAGCATTTTTCTCTTATTGGTATCGCCTGGATACTTTTTATGTCGTAATGTATGGAGGCGGTTCTGTATTGATGGCTATGTTGACAATGCTTTTTGACAATGGTGCAGCAGGAGGAAGGAGAGAACTGCTGGCAGCATCTCTCCAGGATTATCTGGAGAATGTACTTTGTCCAAGGCTGGAAAGAAGTCTTCCAGAAGATAGCGGAACAGAATCATCCAGAGCAAAGGTAAGGAGTTTCTCTCGACTGAAGGAGAGAGGAAATCAGCCAGAACGTAAGATGAGTGTGGTAGTTGGCGGACAACCGACGTTTTCGGAGAATCCTGGGCAAAATGAAGGAATACCAGTGCAAGAGGAGCAGATGAGACAGGAGGAGCGTATTGGGAAGGCAGAAAGGGACGGGCAGGAGGAGCAGGGAGAATATCGTGGCGGCAGAGCAGGTATGGGAGGTGCTGGGAGAAGAAATGGTCGGAACGGGCGGAAAGAATCGGCGGCAACTTCTGAAATGGAAACGGAACAACGAGGTAAGATTCGGGATGTCGATTATCTAAAACGAAGCTTGGAACAGATTGCTGCTAGTCGGGAAAAAGGGAAGGATGGTGATGAGAGCTGGCTGAAAGAATTAGGACCGGAGGAGGTACAGTTGATTGGAGATATCTTGAAAGAATATTTGGTTTGATGAAGTCAGAATGAATATAGATAATATAAACAGTGGGCAGATATCGCCGGAATGGAGATATCTGCCTATTTGTCTATTCCTCGATGATCTGAATTTCCAAAAAGTCAAAAGAAATTTGTTCAATAAAGCTATCTTTGGTAAAACGAGTTTTGGCTATCCGTTGGAATTCGGAAATATTAGCATCCAGCCAGATGGGTTTGCTTAAGTCAAGTTCATAACAGATATTATCTAAAGCCTGAAAGACCATAGCAGTACGGGACAAGTTGTAGTCGGTAATGCTGATTACAGTATCCTGAAGCATATGATTGTTTTTCCAGATTTTTCCCCACATACGAAACATAAAGATTCCTCCTTCTAAAAAAGTATAAGTGATTTTTGTAATGTTGTAAAGAGGGAGGGATTCTTTTAACCTCAAGGCTTGTCGGCGATGGTATTCTGTAGTACACTTAAGGCAAGAATATTCATAAGAAGATTTTGAGAAGATTGCAAAGGAGGACCGGATATATGGCGCAGACCATGGAGGAATGCCTGGTGTTTCTCAATGAAGCGAGGGATACTTTGGATGAATTGGCACTGCTTGAGGAACAGGAAAAGCAGCTTGGTCAGGAAGAAGCATATCTAGAGGAAAGCTTAGAAGCAGAAAACAGACTGATGACAGATACCATTCAGAAAACCGTGAAAAAGCGGCGAGAGGAGATCCGATCGACTTATGAGAAAGAAATGGGAAAAGTTCAGGACCAGCTAAAGAAGGCACGAAGTAAGCGGGAAAAAGCTAAAAATGAAGGGGTGAAGGACCGAATTCGGGATGAAACAGCACCACTTTGGGAGGAAATCCGGGATTTGAAGGTACAGCTTAAGACATTGATGAGACAGAACCATGTGCCAGGATATTGCCAGAGTGCTTTTTATTATAGTTTGTATTTTCCACGCCATGTGAAAGAATATTTTCAATTATTTTTATTGGTATTGTTCTTTTTTCTGGCAACGCCATATGGGATATATTTGTTGATACCTGATAGGAAGCCTTTGTACCTGGTAATGATTTATGTGGTAGATATTTTTTTGATTGGTGGCGGTTATATTGTGTTGGGAAATCGGACAAAGATGCTGTACATGGAGACTTTACGGGAAGGAAGGAAATTTCAGGATCAGATTTGGGAGAACCGAAAAAAAATCAAAAAAATCACAGTCAGTATTCGTAGGGATCGGAATGAATCTTTGTATAATCTGGAAAAATTTGATGATGAGATTTCCCGATTGCAACAAGAAATGAGCGATGTGGCAATCAAACAGAAAGATGCATTAAATGCTTTTGAAACAGTGACAAAAAATATTCTTACCGATGAAATAGAGCACAATTATAAAACAAAGCTGGAACAGATACAAGAGAAGCATCGACAGATATCAGAAGAACTGCGGCAGGTTATACAGAGGGTAAAAGAGAAACGGCTGTATGCAACAGATCATTATGGTACGTATCTGGGAAAAGAATTTATGGATTCACAAAAAATTGTAGAATTGTGTAATATTGTCCGGGAAGGAAAGGCAACTAATGTAAGTGAGGCAATTGCAATATATCGGGAACGGATAACAAGCTAAAACTCTGCTCAACTAGCAACGTATAAAACTCATGCGAGGTGCTTATAATAGAAATAACAAAAAGAGTACAGGCAGGAAAGCATGAAAACAGGTTGGTGTAAAAAATGGAAGACAGGCAGAAAAATCTATTATTTTGATTCTGAAAATGGTTTCGAGACGGAGGAATTTGCCTGGACACTTCATGAATTAATTGGCGAGGTTATGGCAGAAGATGGAAAGGAGGGAGTGCTGGTACTATGTATCGGTACAGATCGTTCTACGGGAGACAGCCTGGGGCCACTGATTGGATATAAGCTAAAGGGGCAGCAGGTGCGGCGGATTCAGATCATGGGAACATTGGAACGTCCGGTTCATGCCATGAATTTGGAACAGTCCATGGCCCGGATTCGTGTTCGATATCCAAACCATGTGATCGTAGCAGTGGACGCCTCGGTAGGAAGTCAGGATCACGTGGGATGTATTACTCTGGGAAAAGGCGCCTTACGACCAGGATTGGGAGTATGCAAAGATCTTCAGGCGGTAGGTGATATCTTTATCACGGGAATTGTCGGTGGTTATGGGAATTACGATCCTTTGATGTTGCAGAGCGTGAGATTGTCTACGGTAATGAAAATGGCGGATTATATCTGTGAAAGCGTGTTTCTTGTCGAACAATTTTTAGAAAAAGCAGCCCTGATTTGACAAAATCAGCATCCCGAACCTGTTATGATTCATCTGTGTATAATAATGAGCAATGGCAAAGAATGATAACAGCGGGGTGAAAATATGGGAGAATTTTATAATCCGTACCCAAAGTTGCCGAAAAATATCCGGCAAATGGGAGAACGGGATTTGAACGTAAAATTATATGTGGAGGATTATGTCAATACATATCTGAAACGATTATATCCGGCCGGCGGACAAGAACTGCGGGTCGGCCTTTTGATGGGAGAGATTCGGACACAAGAGGGAACGCCATATCTGTTTGCGGATGGTGCGCTGGAGATGGAAGATGTGGTTCGGGATGGAGGAAAAGTGGATTTCACGGAGGAGGCATGGGATAGAGCCTATCGGGTTATTGACCAGATGTTTCCCAAAAGAACCGTATTGGGGTGGTTTCTATGCAGCGCCCCGGATCGAACGCTAAGTCCTTTAAATTATTGGAAACAGCACAGTCGTTATTTTCCGGAAAAAAATCAGCTGATGTATTTAAGCTGTGGTCTGGAGGGAGAAGAGTCGGTATATGTGGCATCGGAAGACGGTTTTTATAAGCTGCGAGGATATTGCATTTATTATGAAAGAAATCAAATGATGCAGGATTATATGGTATCTAGGAAGGATGTCTGCAGAGTAGAAGTTGGCGCAAAGGATGCTGTGATTCGTGATTTTCGTCAAAAGATGGAGGATAATCGAGAAGAAGCCCGTCGTCGCCAGTCAACTTTAGGAGGCTTGCAGGCAGCTTGTGGGGTACTGAGTGTGATGGTTTTAGCTTGTGGAGTAGCAATGTTTAATAATTATCAGAGGATGAGAGAGATGGAAGCAGTACTTACATCGGCAATGCCAGAGGCAATGGAGCAGAAATGGTCTGATTTTTTGGGAAAGGCAGAAGCAAGCGAATCGAATCCGGCTCCAGTGTTTGAAGAGATTCCGGGAGAAGTCTATCCGACCAGTGCAGACATTCTTATTGAGCCAGAAACGATGCCATCCAATAATACAATATCGGAACAGCCATCTACAGAATTTACCGGACAAACCGAAACACTAGTGGAAGAAGATGGCAGCCAGGAGCAAATATCAAAGCAGCCAGAAACCGTCTTTGAGCAGCCAGAAACCGAAATAGAATCTTCGGCGGCAGAACCGGTGCAAGTGCCTGCAGATGCGATTCTTCATATTGTGGAAGATGGAGAGACGCTTTATGGTATTTGTCTGAAATACTATCACAATGTTAATAACCTGTCTCAGATTCTTGAGTGGAACAAACTATCCGACGAAAATCATTTGTCTGTTGGACAAGAATTATTCCTGCCACCAACCTGAAATCCTAAAATGTTTTGACCCTATGGAGAAAATGATGTATACTAAGACTCAAGATTTACAAGCAGGAGATAAAATCATGAGTGATATGAGCTCCATGAATAGGGAAAGCAAGAAACAACAGCTTCGCAGCCAGATGATCACTTCGGGACAGGAATATCCTCCTTCTAGAAGACGCATGGAAGAAGAGGAGATGCATGTAGGCCATCAAAAGAAGCGTCGCCGATATCTGGGGTTAGGGACGGCGATACTGTTATTAATTTTAATTGGCGCGGGGGGATGGTTTTACTATCAGCAGATCCATCGTTATACTGGTTATGAAACTTTGCGTGTGATTCCCCTCAATGAGGGAAGTCTCATGGGTTACAAAAGTTTTGGAAATAATGTGTTAAAATATACCAGAGATGGAGCCTCCTATATTGATAACCGTGGCGAGAATGTCTGGACGGAAAGTTATGAGATGAAAACGCCAGTGGTGGCTGTCAATGGCGATTATGCAGCGATTGCGGATCGACAAGGTAATAATATTATTATCTGTAGTACGAATGGCAAGGTAGGACAAGCAACTACGATTCTTCCTATCACTAGGATAACAGTATCGAACCTGGGACTGGTGGCGGCGGTGGTGGAGGATTCCACATCCAGTTATATCTATTTTTTTCGTAGGGACGGCAGTGAACTGAAGATAAATGTCAGAACGAATATGTCCGGAGACGGATATCCATTGGATATTTGCCTTTCCCGAGATGGAACTCAGTTAATGTGTTCTTATGTTTATCTGGAGGCCGGAGAAGTAAAGAATCGTGTAGTGTTTTATGACTTTTCGGAAATAGGTAAGAATGTACCGACTCGTCTAGTAGGCGGATTTGATGAGCCTTTTGAAGATACGGTAGTACCAAGGGTGGCATATTTAAAGGAACCTTTTTCCTGCGCGTTTAGCAGTAGTGGACCAGTGTTTTTTTCCTCCAGAAATCTTGCGAATCCGGAGCTTTTGTCCCAAGCAGTCATAGAGGAGGAGAACATATCCGGAATATTTTATTCTGAAGAATATGTGGGAGTAATTGTATGGAACAATGGCGGGGAAAATGAGAAGCGGATGGAGGTGTTCCGTGCAGATGGAAGCCATATATTGAGCAAAGAATTTACTTATGATTATACAGGCGTGGATATTGACGGAGAACTAATATTTTTGTATAATGATAATTCATGTAAGATATTTAATATGGCAGGAGTGGAGAAATTGAATGCCACTTTTGATTTTACTGTCACCAAGATTCGCAAAGGGCGTATGCCTAACACTCTTTTAGTTATGGGACCGCGGGAGATGCGGGAGATTAAATTAAAATGACCAATTTACAGGAAAGAATATGAGGAGGATACCAATGAGCCAGTTAGATATGTTGTCAGTTAACTCTATTCGCATTTTATCTGCAGATGCCATTCAAAAAGCCAATTCCGGACATCCGGGTCTGCCTTTGGGGTGTGCCTCGATCGCTTATGAACTTTGGATGAATCATCTGAACCATAATCCGGCAGATCCATACTGGCCGAACCGAGATCGTTTTATTTTGTCTGGTGGTCATGGTTCGATGCTATTGTATTCGCTTCTTCATTTATTTGGCTATGGTAATCTTTCGAAAGAAGACCTTATGCAGTTCCGTCAGATGGATTCCTTGACACCGGGACATCCAGAGTATGGTCACACGATAGGGGTGGAAGCCACTACTGGACCGTTGGGCGCCGGAATGGGTATGGCTGTAGGTATGGCGCTTGCAGAGACGCATCTGGCCGCTGTGTTTAACCGGGAAGATTATCCAGTAATCGATCACTACACCTATGTGCTGGGAGGAGATGGCTGCATGATGGAGGGGATTTCCTCGGAAGCTTTTTCTCTGGCAGGTACTTTGGGATTGGGGAAGTTGATTGTTTTATATGATTCGAATAAGATTTCAATTGAGGGGAGTACGGATATTGCTTTCCGAGAAGACGTGGCAAAAAGAATGGAAGCCTTTGGATTCCAAACGCTTCTGGTGGAGGATGGCAATGATTTGGCAGCCATTGGCCAGGCCATTGAGACGGCGAAGGCGGATACCGAACATCCTTCATTTATTACAATTCGTACACAGATTGGTTATGGATGTCCGGCAAAACAAGGCAAAGCCAGTGCCCATGGAGAGCCTCTAGGGACGGACAATATAGCAGCATTACGTGAGAATCTGGGGTGGGAGAGTGAGGAACCGTTCTATGTACCGGAAGAAGTGTATGAACATTTTCGGAAGGCAGCAGAAGAAAAGGCAGAGACAGAAGCCGCTTGGAAAGTGATGTTTGCTGCTTATTGTGAGGAGTATCCGGAGCTTGAGACCTTGTGGAAGCAATATTATGAGGATGGAGCTAAAAAGGCGGCAGCAAAAATGCTGGAAGAGGATGCGTTCTGGAAAAAAGGGGAGAAAGCAGATTCCACCAGAAATATCTCTGGCAAAATTCTCAATCAGATAAAAGATATACTTCCGAATCTGATAGGTGGTTCTGCAGATTTGGCGCCTTCCAATAAAACAAATATGAAAGATGCGGGGGATTATTCTTCGGAAAATCGTCAGGGGAGGAACTTGCATTTCGGGGTTAGAGAACTGGCGATGACGGCAATTGGCAATGGGTTGGCATTACACGGAGGCATAAGAGCTTTTGTGGCAACTTTCTTCGTCTTTAGTGATTACACAAAACCGATGGCGCGTTTGTCAGCATTGATGAAGCTGCCTCTTACGTTTGTGTTTACCCATGACAGTATCGGTGTAGGAGAAGATGGTCCCACACATGAACCGGTTGAGCAGCTGGCGATGATGCGTGCGCTCCCGAATTTTCATGTGTTCCGTCCTTGTGATGCAGCAGAGACAGCAGCAGCCTGGTACTATGCTGTGGCTTCGGAGAAGACACCGACAGCTCTAGTCCTGAGCCGTCAGAACCTTCCTCCTATGGCTGGTTCTGGCAAGGGTGCTTTGCAGGGTGCTTATGTATTGGACGATTGTGAGGGGACTCCGGATTTGATTTTGATTGCATCGGGTTCAGAAGTGAGCTTGGCAGTGCAGGCGAAAGCAGCGTTGGTGAAGGACGGACAAAAAGTTCGTGTGGTTTCGATGCCATCTATGGAAGTGTTTGAAGAACAGAGCGAGGAATATAAAGAATCGGTACTGCCAAAGGCTGTGCGCCGGCGTGTGGCGGTAGAAGCTCTGAGTGGTTTCGGTTGGGACCGATATACAGGATTGGATGGCGCTTTGGTAACGATGGATGGATTTGGAGCTAGCGGTCCAGCAGAAAAGTTGTTGGAACATTTTGGCTTTACTGTAGAACATGTAGTGGAAGTAGCGAGATCTCTGTAAAAGGAGAAGAAAGAGACTTGAGTTTCTGCAACCGTTTGCGGAAATTTGAGTCTTTTTTTATGATCTGCTTGCAATCAAATATAGTTTCTTTTATACTACTGACAAAGGATTGTCAAAGAACAAGCCCAATATGTTCAGAAATCATGGAGCATAGATAAAAGCGAGGAGGAAAAGAAAGTGGGAAAGAAATGTATTGGCATCGACATTGGGGGAACAACAGTGAAATTGGGACTGTTTACCGTGGATGGTGAGCTGTTGGATAAGTGGGAGGTAGTGACGAGGAAGGAAGAAGACGGCAAGTATATTTTGGAGGATGTAGCCGCTTCGATTAAAGCTGTATTAGGAGAAAAGGAAATTGAAATTCAGGATGTGGTAGGTGTCGGTATGGGAGTGCCAGGACCGGTATTGCCGAATGGTTATGTAGAGGTTTGTGTAAATTTGGGCTGGAGGAATAAAAACCCACAAACGGAGTTGAGCAATTTACTGAATGGAATCCTGGTGAAAAGTGGCAATGATGCCAATGTAGCGGCATTAGGTGAAATGTGGCAGGGCGGTGGTAAAGGATATACAGATATTGTAATGGTAACATTAGGAACGGGTGTAGGCGGCGGTGTGATTATCGACGAGAAGATCATTGCTGGGAAGCATGGACTGGGTGGAGAGATTGGCCATATCCATGTTCGAGATGAGGAATGGGAGCATTGTAATTGTGGCGGTGTGGGTTGTTTGGAGCAAATTGCAAGTGCTACCGGAATTGCCCGTGAAGCAAGGAGGAAAATGGAGACATCTGACGCACCGTCTTCTATGAGAAAATATGGAGAAGCGATTACCGCTAAAAATGTGCTAGATGAGGCGAAAGATGGTGATGCCATGGCACTGGAGGTAGTGGAGATTGTAAGTCGTTATTTGGGATTGATGCTAGCACAAGTGGCGATGACAGTGGATCCGGAGATGTTTGTCATTGGAGGAGGCGTGTCCCGAGCAGGTCAGTTTTTGATCGAGAAAATTGAAAAATATTATGACTACTATTCTCCAATCTCTCAGAATAAGGGAAAAATAGGTTTGGCATTACTGGGTAATGACGCAGGAATATATGGAGCAGCAAGATTGGTGCTGGGGTAAAAAGATATTTACAACAAATAAAAATGAAATGAGGAGACCCCGGAGGACTTTCGTCCTACCGGGGCAATTATGAAAAATCTATGTGCAATTTAACTATTAGACTTGATTATCTTTCTGAATTTCTATACAAATAGTATAAAAATAATATGTGAACAGAATATGAACGCTATGTAAATAGATTGTAACGCTTCGTATGTAAAAATATCTTTTTGAAGTATTCCATTCTTAATTCAAATACATTATAATAAGCTTGAATGGAAAATGAGGAAGCAGGAGGATACTATGCCGGAGGAACGAACAAGAAAAACAGTGGTAATCGGACACAAGAATCCGGATACGGATTCGATCTGTTCTGCTATCTGCTATGCAAAGCTGAAGAATGAATTAACAGGCAGGGCGTATGAGCCGGGGCGGGCCGGACATATTAATGAGGAAACGCAATTTGTATTGAATTATTTTGGCGTGGAACCACCGCGGTTGGTGGAAAATGTTAAGACTCAGGTCAAGGACATTGATATCCGGGAAACAAAAGGGGTGGAACGGAGTATTTCCTTGAAGAAGGCATGGAATTTGATGCAGGATGCGAATGCCGTGACGCTGGCCGCGGTCAGTAGTAGTGGGATGTTGGAAGGGTTAATTACGGTAGGAGATATTACAAAGTCATATATGAATGTCTATGATAGCAGCATTTTGTCAAAGGCACGGACACAATATAGCAATATTTTGGAGACTCTGGAAGGCGCTCTGGTAGTGGGGGATGAAAATGAATATTTTCATGAAGGGAAGGTACTGGTAGCTGCTGCCAATCCGGACATGATGGAGTACTACATTTCTCCTCATGATCTGGTGATTTTAGGCAATCGTTATGAGTCTCAACTTTGTGCCATTGAGATGGAAGCAGATTGTATTATCGTCTGTGAAGGGGCGGCAGTATCTATGACGATCCGTAAACTGGCTCAGGAACGGGGATGTACTGTGATGACGACTCCTTATGATACGTATACGGCAGCACGACTGATCAACCAGAGTATGCCGATCAGTTATTTTATGCGCACGGAGAATCTGATCACTTTTGATGATACAGACTATATTGATGAGATCAAAGAGGTCATGACTAGCAAACGACATCGAGATTTTCCGATTTTGGATAAAGATGGGAAATACAAAGGAATGATTTCCCGCCGGAATCTCTTGGGGGCTCGAGGTAAGCAAATTATTTTGGTGGACCATAACGAGCGAAATCAGGCAGTGAATGGAGTAGAAAATGCGGAAATTTTGGAAATTATCGATCATCATAAACTGGGGACCGTAGAAACCATTTCACCAGTATTTTTCCGCAATCAGCCCGTGGGATGTACAGCAACCATTATTTATCAGATGTATAATGAAAATAATGTAGAGATTGATAAAAAAACAGCCGGACTTCTGTGCAGCGCGATTATTTCAGATACTCTTTTGTTCCGATCGCCGACTTGTACGCGGATTGATCGTCTGGCAGCGCTGGCACTGGCAGGAACAGCGGGAATCAATATTGACCGGTATGCGGCAGATATGTTTGCGGCAGGTAGTAATTTACGAGGGAAAAGTGACGAGGAGATTTTCTACCAGGATTTTAAACGCTTTAGTGCTGGAAAAGTGTCTTTTGGCGTGGCACAGATTAGTTCTTTAAATGTGGATGAGCTGACAAATTTGAAAGAGCGGATGATACCCTATTTAAAACATGCACATGCAGAACATAAAATTGATATGTTATTTTTCATGCTCACAAATATTTTGACAGAATCTACAGAACTGCTTTGTGAAGGAAATGGCTCAGAAAGTCTGATACGGAGCGCGTTCCATTTGGATACGGAAGATGAGGTGACTCTGGCAGAAAACGAGATTTTACTGCCGGGAGTAGTGTCCAGAAAGAAACAACTGATTCCAGCAATTATGATCGCCTGTGAGGAATGAGCAAAAGAAAGGTAGGGTTAATGAGAGAAAATAAAAAGAGCCGGTCAGAGAGAACAGCTGTATCAAGAGAGGAATGGAAGCCCGGAAACATGTTGTATCCGGTTCCGGCAGTGATGGTGAGCTGTAACCGGCCGGAAGAAGTTCCCAATATTATTACAATAGCATGGACGGGAACCATTTGCTCGGATCCCCCAATGTTGTCGATTTCTTTGCGGAAAGAGCGATATTCTTATGATATTATCCGGGACACGGGAGAATTTGTAGTAAATTTGGTGAACCGGAAACTGGTTCGGGCTGCGGATTATTGCGGAGTAAAATCGGGAAGAGAGGTGGACAAGTTTCGGGAAATGAAACTGACGCCTCTGCAATCCCATCATATTATAGCGCAGGGGATCGCAGAGAGTCCCGTGTGTCTGGAATGTCGGGTGACAGAGAGAATTCCCCTTGGCAGTCATGACTTGTTTTTGGCAGAAATTCTAGGGGTATCTGTGGATAAGAGATATTTGGATGAAAAGGGAAAGTTTCATCTGAATCGCTGCGGATTGGCAGCATATTCTCATGGTGAGTATTTTGCTTTGGGAGAAAAGCTAGGAAGTTTTGGCTATTCGGTAAAGAAAAATATGATGAAAAGGACAGAAAAGACAAAAAAATGAAGTCAAATATTACACTGATTGGGATGCCTGCTTCTGGCAAGAGTACGATTGGCGTATTGCTGGCAAAACGTTTGGGCTATTCTTTTGTGGATGTGGATATTGTGATTCAAGAGAAAACGGGAAAACTATTAAGAGAGATCATTGCACAGGAAGGGATAGAAGGTTTTTTGCGAGTGGAGGAACAGGTGAATGCGGAACTGAAGGTCAGACATTCGGTGATTGCTCCGGGGGGAAGTGTTGTTTATGGTAACAGAGCCATGGCACATTTGAAAGAGATTAGCCAAGTAGTATATTTAAAGCTGACTTATGAAGAACTGAAACGACGTTTGGGGGATCTGACGGATAGGGGGGTGATTTTGAAGCCAGGAATGACCCTAGAAGATTTATATCGGGAACGATGTCCCCTATATGAGAGGTATGCAGATATTACAGTCAGTGAAGGAACTGGTGGTCCGGGTGCAGTAGTGGATGAGCTGCGGGCTATTTGGGAAAGAGCGATGAAAAGCAACAAATTTTCGAGCGATAATTAAGGAGGATATTATGAAATACATCGTGATGTTGGGAGATGGAATGGCGGATTATCCGGTGGAAGCATTAGGCGGGAAAACACCGCTGGAGGTGGCTAAAAAGCCGAATATTGACAGACTGGCAAAACAAGGGGAGCTGGGAATGGTGAAGACGGTTCCTGATGGCATGAAACCGGGAAGTGATGTGGCAAATCTTGCCGCTATGGGATATAACCCAGCCAGTTGCTATACAGGCCGTTCCCCGCTGGAGGCGGTTAGTATTGGAATTCAGATGTCAGATACAGACGTGGCGTTTCGCTGCAATTTGGTTACTCTGTCGGAGGAAGCAGATTATGCAGATAAGACGATGATGGATTATAGTTCCGGAGAGATTACCACAGCAGAAGCCGCAGAATTGATCCGGGCGATAGATGAAGAGTTTCGCACAGATGAGATTGTATTTTATCCAGGTATCAGCTATCGTCATTGTATGATTTGGCATGAGGGACCAGTGGGCCTGGACTTGACACCGCCTCATGATATTTCTGATCGGAAAATTACCGAATATTTGCCGAAGAATCCGGTTATTTTAGATCACATGCGCCGCAGTTATGAGATATTAAAGGATCATCCAGTAAATCAGGCGCGCCAACAGCGGGGACTCAATCCGGCCAATTCGATTTGGCTTTGGGGAGAGGGGACCCGGCCGGCGATATCGGGGTTTGAAGATACTTATGGGATGAAAGGCTCTGTGATTTCAGCAGTGGATCTGATCAAAGGTATTGGTATTTGTGCTGGAATGAAGGTGATCGAGGTTGAGGGTGCTACTGGTAACATCGATACAAACTTCAAAGGCAAAGGCGAAGCGGCATTACGGACTTTGTTGGAAGGGCAGGATCTGGTCTATATTCATGTAGAAGCTCCAGATGAATGTGGACATCATGGAGACTTGGAGGGAAAGATTCAGGCTATTGAGCAGATTGACGAGCAGATTGTGGGACCATTATTGGAAGGTTTGGAAAAAGCCGGGGAAGATTATGCCATTTTGGTGATGCCGGATCATCCGACGCCGATTGCAATTAAGACACATGTATCGGATCCCATCCCCTATCTTTTGTACCGAAATACGAAGGCGGCTGGTCTTGGTGCGGATACTTATACGGAGAAGACAGCAAAGGCTTCTGGAATTTATGTGGAGCACGGATATGAGCTAATGAAACGATTATTGGAAAAAGTATGAATCCGGCGGAACTAGGAGATTTTTATGATTGAGAAGTATAAACACAACCTCATGGTGCGCAGGTTGGTCACAATCGTGGCTGTGGTGGCATCGGCTCTTTTGCAGACTTTTATAATTCAATCTTTTATTCGTCCAGCTCAGCTTTTGTCCGGTGGTTTTACTGGAATAGCGATTTTGATTGATGACATTGCCTCTTTGTATGGAAAAAGCTTTTCCACATCTTTAGGCATTCTTGTGCTGAATATTCCGGTGGCTGTGCTGTGTAGCAGAAGTATCAGTATGCGATTTACCTTTTATTCTATGATCCAGGTGTTTTTGGCGAGTTTGTTTTTGAAAATATTTCATTTTCAGCCGCTATTTGATGATTTGATGTTAAATGTACTGTTCGGAGGGTTTTTGTATGGGATTGCCATTGCCCTGGCATTGCGGGGAAATGCCTCCACAGGTGGTACGGATTTCATTGCTTTGTATGTTTCCAATAAGACAGGGCGCTCCATCTGGGAATATGTGTTCGCCGGGAATGTGGTGATTTTATGTATTTTTGGCTATATGTTCGGCTGGCTTTATGCTGGATATTCGATCTTATTTCAGTTTGTGTCAACCAAAACGGTTTCTGCATTTCATCATCGCTATGAACGGGTGACTTTGCAGATTACCACAAATCAAGCGGAGAAAGTGATGAAGGCATATATTGCCAATTGTAAACATGGGATTTCTTGCGTGGAAGCGATTGGCGGATATAGCCATAAAAAAATGCATTTGCTACACACGGTGGTATCTTCCTATGAAGTATCAGAGATTGTGCAACTGTTACGTGCCCAGGATCCCCATATTATTATTAATATGATTAAAACGGAGAACTTTTATGGCGGTTTTTATCAGGCGCCGATAGAGTAAAGAATATAAGAAAGTGGTAGAAATATAGTCCGGAGCGTATTGGAATGTGATTTTCAGATGCGTTCCGGACTTAAATTATGTATGAAAAGCTATAACATTTCCATATAAGCCAAAAGCTGTTCAAGAAGATTCAATCCGATATGAATCAAAAGAATCCATATGATGATTCCTAAAATCAAAAAAACAAGTTTATAAAAAAGGTAAGCTCTTGCAAAATTCCGACGGTCTGGATGCTTTTTGTTAAAAGCCAGATACCAAAGATAGAACCAGCCTATGACGGGAATATTCATGCACATAAAAGTAAAGAACCAATGATGAATCTGAGCGGTGTTTTTTTGAATAGCAGCGGATTCTTCTATAGTTTTTTTCAAATGATTTTGTTCGTTGTCGACAACTTCATGGTCAGCAATTTGTTCGATTGCTTTTTGAATTGTGCTGGTATCCTTGGATGGTGAGATATTCTCAGTATGCTCCATAGTGATTAATCCTCCTCTCCCACCTGGATGATTGGGCTGGGGCCAGGGGCGGGGCTAGTAGACGTTTGAGCGTTTGCATTCCATTTCCACTGTTCCCGGTTCAGAGTGGCAGAAAGCTTTTGCTGTTCCAGAGCAATTTGCTGGTTTAAGGATGCTTGTTTTTGCGTTTCTGTAACCTGTCGTTCGGCCTGCATTTTTTCCCAGATCTCTGCAGTGGGCAGAGAAGAAATTCGGGTGATAGCATCGTTCAGACGTTGGCTGTAAGATGCGGCTTCCGAATAATCGGCGATCAAAGGCAGTCTATCGATGGCAGCTTGTACCAATTCTTGAGCATTGGGCGCCTGATATTCCAGTGCTTCTACATTTTGCAGGGCGGACAAAAACTCGTTCTTACGAGTTTCGACTTCCAAAAGTTCCCGCTGTCTGGCGGCTTCTTTTTCTGCCAGTTTTTGTGCTTCTGCCTGTTCCCTGGCTTTTTGCGCTTCATAAAGAGCAATGGTTTGTGACATTTCCCTGATGGTAACTGAGAAAGTCTCATAACGAGCAGTCACCCGTTCCAGAAACTCTCCGCGCAGCTTCCCTTCATCCATTAGATTCAGCTGGCTGATCATTTTATGATATTGTTCGTTTACCCAGTAAGTATCTTCGACGGTTTCGATGGTTTTTTGTTCAAATTCGGATACGCTGGCGGTCAACTCCTCTTCTAGCCGACGTTGTTCCTTATCATGGAGACTTTGCTGGGCTCGCAGCTCAGCCGTGGTACTAACCAGATCAGTGATTCCAGTTTTGGGATCTGCTCGCATTTCCACGGTGGAAGGTTGTTCCCAATCCCAGGGTTCTTTTCCGGCATGAAGCTCATCCATAGTACGTTTCCAGATTCGTCCGGCATAAGTGCTGCCAAAAATGCCTGGCATAGCCCGGGGGATATCAAAACCAACCCAGATAGCTGTCGTATAATAGCGGGTATAACCACAAAACCAGGTGTCTTTGCTGTTGTTGGTGGTACCCGTTTTACCGGCAGCGGGCATATTGCCAGCGAGGGATAGACCGCGTCCGGTGCCAAAAGGCTCTGAAAGAGTGCCCTTCAGAATATCTGTAATCATATAAGCAGTATCTTCCTGATAAATTTGTTGTGCCTGAGGTATGCTGTTACGAGTCAAATTTCCTTGTTGTTCATGTTCAATACGTACAATACAGGTACGATCGTTGTAAATACCGCTATTGGCAAGTGTGCTGTAACCTTTGGCCATATCAACAACTCGCAGACCATTAGTAAACCCACCAATGCTTAAAGAGGGAATATTATTGTCAATATAAGTAATTTTGTGAAAATTCATCCGCCCTAAATACTCCAGACCGAAGTTAACACCGATATCAGAAAGAATCTGCCAGGCGACTGTGTTGAGGCTGCGGTTCAAGGCTTCTCGCACAGTGATCTCTCCGTGATAAGAGCCGCTACTATTGGAAGGACCATCTTCCCATTTGTGGTCATCTACCAACCGGGCCGGATAATATTCTCCCGTGTCAAAGGCAGGAGCATAATCAATCAAAGGTTTGATGGTACTGCCAGGTTGTCGGGCGCTTAAATAGGCACGATTGAAAGGATCTTCTTCACCACGACCACCCACAATAGCAACGATATAGTTGCTTTGATTATCGACAATGACGCCAGCGCCTTGGAGGGCGTATTTTCCGTTGTCCTGCAGTTCTGTGTAAGAAGAAAGCCCATTGTCGATTTGCGTCTGAAGAAGGCTTTGAAGTTCGGGATCAAGAGAGGTATAAATGCGGTAACCACCAGCTCGAATTTTATCATTCTTTTCATTATAAAGAGTCTGATAGCGTTCCAAGTAGGAAGTGTAATCCTCTTTATCATCAAAAATATACTGGAAATCAAAATTTTCTAGCTTCATCAGCTCCAAAGCAGCGCAATGGATGGCATAGCTGCTCATATAATTTTCGTCTGTGCCTTCGATCTCTTCCTGCAGAACATGGAGGGGTTGGGAGAGACAGGAATAATATTCGGCTTCTGTAAGATAGCCGACTTCGTACATACTTTCCAGAATGCTGTCACGTTTTTCTTTGGCGGCAGCCGGATTTTTGACTGGATCGTAGGCAGAGGGACTGTTGCTGATGCCCGCTAGGACGGCAGCATCACAGACGGTCAGTTCAGCAGCGTCTTTGCCGAAATAGTATCGGCTAGCGGCCTGAACGCCGTAACAATGATTGCCATAAAAATTCGTATTACAGTAAAATTCCATAATATCGGTTTTGGAGAATTTTTTCTCAACTTCCGGAGCAAGAAGAATCTCGACAATTTTGCGGGTAAAGCTTTTTTCCTGGGTCAGGTAAGTATTTTTGATAACCTGTTGCGTGATGGTGCTGCCACCTTGTGTGATGACGCCACGGTTTTTAACCAAGGCCAGAGCGGCACGGGTAGTGGCAATCCAGTCCACCCCCGTGTGGCTTTTAAAACGGCGATCTTCCTGTGCTATGTAGGCATTTTGGATGTTAAGACTGATTTGGCTGATAGGAACATATTCATAGTGACCAGCATTGACCAGACCGATCAGTTGTCCGTCTTTGCCGTATATCTCGGTGTCTGACAACATACGAAAATCTTGACGTTCCATCTGAGCCAGCTTATCATAGGCAATTTGGCGGCAATAATCGAGATCTGGTTTTACTTTTACATAAATTAGGATGGCAACCAGTACGGTGACGATCAAACCAATGGCAAGGAGCTGAAGGATGCCCTGGAACAGCCAGCCTAGTATACCAAAGAGGCTTACAAAGAAGCTTGCAAGGTATTTTAGTATTTTGATAATAATTTTCATGGTTCTCCTTGAATCCTTTTCTCACAATTCATTGTTTACCTGGATAGTATAATACAAAACAGGAAAAAGAGATAGTAAAAAACAGCAGAAAAACAGGAAAACCAGAAGAAAATGTTGACTTTCCTGGTAAAAAGAAGTAAAAGTAAAAGTACAAACGGATAGAAAAGGATGGAATGTTTATGTATCAGATTGATTTTAAAAAGCCTCAAAAGGTTCATTTTATTGGAATTGGTGGAATCAGTATGAGTGGACTAGCTGAGATATTGTTGCGGGAGGGATTTACCGTGAGCGGTTCGGATGCTCATGAGAGTCCATTGACAGAGCGTCTGATAAATCAGGGAGCAAAGATTTTCTACGGTCAGCGTGCGGAGAATATACAAGATGGCGTGGAGCTTGTCGTATATACGGCGGCGATACATCCAGATAACCCGGAATACCAAGAAGTACAGCGTAGAGAGATTCCGATGATGAGCCGGGCTGAGTTGCTGGGACAGATGATGAAAAATTACCATTATGCAATAGCGATTGCTGGTACTCATGGAAAGACTACCACTACGTCCATGGTGACAGAGATTTTACTGGCGGCAAAAATGGATCCGACGATTTCGGTAGGAGGAATTCTCCCTTCTATTGGAGGAAATATTCGGGTTGGCTCTCAAGAGCTGTTTGTGACAGAAGCCTGTGAGTATACAAACAGTTTTTTGTCGTTTTTTCCAACAATAGAGGTAATTCTGAATATAGAAGCAGATCATCTTGACTTTTTCAAGGATTTGGAAGATATCCGTTGCTCTTTTGGAAAATTTGCAGCACGGTTGCCAGAGGACGGTTTGTTGATTATGGATGGAACAATTGATCGGCCGGAGGAACTGACGAAAGGACTTTCCTGTCGGGTTGTGACAGTGGGACATGGTGCAGACGGAGATTATGGAGCGACAGATCTCACATATGATGAGCTGGGGCGGCCTTCTTTTTTGCTGATGAAAAAGGGAATTCCAGCGGAAAAGATTCGGCTGGGGGTTCCTGGGGAACATAATGTATATAATGCTCTGGCAGCAATTGCAGTGGCAGAGGCGCTGGGCGTATCCATGGGGGCGATTGGTGCTGGTCTGGCTGGTTTTAAAGGAACAGAAAGACGGTTTGAGAAGAAGGGAGAAGTAGGCGGAATAACAATCATTGATGATTATGCCCACCACCCTCAGGAGATTGCCGCCACTTTAAAAACGGCCAGACATTATCCTCATAAGAAATTATGGTGTGTGTTCCAGCCGCATACCTATTCAAGAACGAAAGCATTATTGGAAGATTTTGCAAAAGAACTGGCAGCGGCGGATGAGGTGGTGCTAGCTGGTATTTATGCAGCCAGAGAGACGGATACATTGGGCATAAGTTCTGAGGATATTGCAGAAAGAATTGTTAGACAGGGAACACCGGTGCATTGTTTTTCCACGTTTGATGAAATTGAAATATTTATTTTAAAAAATTGTTCCCCAGGTGATTTGTTGATAACTATGGGAGCCGGAGATATTGTAAAGATTGGGGAACGGCTTCTAGGACAATAGTTATCCACAATATCCACATAGTTTTCCACTTTTTGCAGACAGAAACTATGTGGATTTTTTTATTCTTTCTAACAGTGATGTTTAAACAAATAAAAAGCAAGGTTTTTCGCATAAAACGCCGGATTTCGACAAGGTTTTCAAAAATGGAAAAAAGCGATTATCCACGTTATCCACAATATCCACATTCTGTTTGGTGGATAAATGCCCCTATTTTCTTTTGAAAAAGGATGTGTTAGAATAGAAAACAATGGAGAGGATGGAAAGCGATGGATATAATTTGTAGTTTTCGGATGGAAGCAACCTTGGTGGCAAATACGTTTATTGACGAATATATGGCGAATGCCAGCGGGGAATATGTGAAGGTTTATCTGTACTTACTGCGCCACCAGCAGGATGCGGTGAGCATTGAACAGATTGCAGATGCTTTGAATCACACAGAGTCGGATGTAAAACGGGCTCTGGCCTATTGGGAGAAATTGGGGGCATTGCAGAAAAAAACGGTCTCTCAGGATGGTCTGGAGCAAAAAGGCGATAAAGTCCGGGAAGTTGTTGCAGAAGAACGTCAGGAGTCGACTGCGTCCCCCTCAGGTTCGACGGCTTTGGCAAAAAGGAATCTTTACAGCCAGGAGCAGGTGAACCAGCTGGCAGAAGACGAAGATTTTACGCAGCTGCTCTATATTGCTCAAAAGTATATGAATAAAGTGTTTACTCCTCGGGAGTGCGAGGTATTCGCTTATCTTTATGATGGTTTGCATATGCCGGCAGAACTTTTGGAGTACTTGGTGGAATATTGTGTGCAAGGCGGGCATACCAGTATTCGTTATATTGAAACGGTGGGTTTAAATTGGCATGAACGGGGACTGTGTACTGTGGAGATGGCAAGAGCCTATGCCAGTGGATTTACGAAAGATTCTTTTGCGGTTATGCGTTGCTTTGGACTGACAGATCGCAAACCAGGAGATGCGGAAAAGCAGATGATTGAGAAATGGTTTTCTGCGTATGGTTTTAGCCGGGAGGTGGTGCTGGAGGCATGTAACCGAACATTAGAGGCAATTCATTCTCCCAGTTTCCGGTATGCAGACAAGATTTTGAGCGAATGGAAAAAGGCCGGAGTCCGCACCGTTCGAGATATAACTTTGCTGGATGAAAAAAGACAGGAAAAGAAAAGTAATCGTGCAGTCAAAAAGGCCGTCAACCAGTTCCATAATTTTGAACAGCGAAGTACCGATTATGACGCTATGATGTTGGATCAGGTAAAATCATGGATTGGGCAGGGATAATAAGAACAGCTTCGCTTAGTGAGCAAAAAGGGACAGGAGGAAAGGATGGCACTGAATAATTCCCAATATAATGAAGTGATGAGGGAGTATGAACAACAGCAGTTGAAAAATCGCCATGAGCAACAAAAGCGAGTGAAGGAGGTTTATAAATATGTGCCCCAAATCCAGGCGCTGGATGAAGAGATCCGCAGTCGGGGAGCAGCGAGCGCCCGACAGGTTCTAAATGGTGATGCAGAAGCAGGCAGCCGATTTCGAAAGATACTGGAGGATTTGCGGGAACAAAAGAGAGTATTGTTGGCTGCGGCTGGTTATCCAGCGGACTATATGCAATTGCGTTATCGTTGTTCCAAATGTCAGGATACTGGTTACACCGACGGACATCGCTGCCAGTGCTTTGAACAGGCCAGGACAAGATTGCTGTATGCACAATCCAATATTCGTCAGATCTTACAGCAGGAAAACTTTGATACGCTTTCTTATGAATGGTATGACGGGGAAAAAAGATTGCCACAACTGGGAACCACGCAATTAGATTATATGCGTACAGTAGTGCGTCGATGTCAGGAATTTGCGACATCGTTTCCGTTGCTTGGACAAAATCTTCTATTTACGGGCAGTACTGGTGTGGGGAAAACCTTTCTTACTAATTGTATTGCCAGAGCATTGATCGATCGGTATTTATCGGTGATTTATCTTACATCCCAGGATTTGTTTGAGCTGATGTCTCGTTATAAATTTAGTCGAGATTCTCAGGAAGAAGCAGAAGAAGGCTTTCGTCATATTCTGGAATGTGATATGCTGATCCTTGATGATCTAGGCACAGAGGTAAATAATACATTTGTATCTTCCCAATTATTTTATTGTATCAATGAGCGTATTAACCGTCAGAAAGGAACCATTATATCAACCAATTTATCTATGGGGATGTTACGGGATACTTATTCCGACCGGGTGACTTCCCGGATTATGAGCTATTATGCGACGATTCCTCTGTATGGAGAGGATATCCGTATTAAGAAAAACTTCCGGGGATTAGCTTGACTTACGCGTAGCATAATGATATAAAAGAAAAGTCACCGGATTCATCACGACCAGATTATGGAGGAAAAAGATGATATACGAAGAGAAGACGATCGAGACCATTCCGGTAGGGCCGTTGGGACTCATTCCTTTAAAAAGCTGTGCTGACTTAGGAACCAAAGTGAATGAGTGGTTGGTAGCTTGGAGGAAAGAGCGAGAGAGTGAACATAAATCTACTATCGCGTTTGCTGGATATCAGAGAGATTCTTATATTGTAGAGGCAAGGACTCCGCGTTTTGGTTCTGGAGAGGGCAAGGGCACGATCGAAGAGTCCGTGCGAGGAGACGATCTTTACATTATGGTAGATGTATGTAATTATAATTTGACTTATTCGCTGTGCGGTATGACAAACCGGATGTCACCAGATGATCATTTTCAGGATTTAAAGCGGGTGATTGCGGCGGCAGCAGGTAAGGCTCGTCGGATTAATGTGATCATGCCTTTCTTATATGAGAGCCGTCAACACCGTCGATCGAACCGGGAATCTCTAGACTGCGCGTTGGCTCTGCAGGAACTGACTAATATGGGGGTGGAGAATATCATTACTTTTGATGCTCATGATCCCCGAGTGCAGAATGCAATACCTTTGAAAGGTTTTGAGACCGTACAGCCGATCTATCAGTTTATTAAATATCTTTTGAAGGAAGAGAAGGATCTAAATATTGATAGTGATCATATGATGGTGATTAGTCCAGATGAAGGGGGTATGAGCCGTGCGGTCTATTTTGCTAACGTATTGGGGCTGGATATGGGGATGTTCTACAAGCGCCGGGATTATACTCGTATTGTGAACGGCAGGAATCCTATTGTTGCCCATGAATTCCTGGGCTCCAGTGTGGAAGGCAAAGATGTACTGATTATTGATGATATGATCTCCTCAGGAGAAAGTATGCTGGATGTAGCGAAAGAGTTGAAACGCCGGAAAGCAAGGAAGGTGTTTATTTGTGTAACCTTTGGCCTGTTTACTAATGGGTTGGCAAAATTTGACGAGTATTATGCCAATGGTCAGATAGACAGAATACTGACAACAAATCTGGTTTATCAGACCCCAGAATTGTTGTCCCGTCCTTACTATATTAATGTGGACATGAGTAAATATATTGCATTGATTATTGATAATCTGAATCATGATGATTCTCTGAGTGATTTACTGAATCCAACGAGAAGAATTAATAAAGTGTTGGAACAATATCGTAATGGTCAGAGTGAGCAACAGTAAGGTTACTGTTTGCAATGTTATCGGTGAAAGGAAAGCGAATACCGACAACTGCGTATATAAAAGAAGTTGAGGATAGCAAGATGAATGAAGAAAGAGATTATCGAGGGCCGGAGGATATAAACGAGTCAGAGGTGATAGAACAAGAAACATGGAAGGTTCCCCAAAAAGAAAAGTTTGACTGGAAGAAAGAACTCTGGGAATGGGTGAAGATTATTGTGTCAGCAGCGGCGATTGCGCTGATCCTGAATACATTTATCATTGCTAACAGCCAGGTTCCTAGCGGTTCCATGGAAAATACGATTATGACGAATGATCGTGTTATCGGTTCTCGTCTTTCCTATTTGTTTGAGGATCCAGAAAGAGGAGATGTTGTGATATTTCATTTCCCAGATAATGAAAAGATTTATTATGTGAAACGCGTGGTTGGTTTGCCGGGAGAGACTGTGGATATCTATGATGGTCATGTTTATCTCAATGGTTCGGAGGAACCTTTTGAAGAACCTTACCTTCGGGAGCCAATGATTCCGGAGGAGCCAATGCATTTTGAAGTGCCAGAGGGCTGCTATTTGATGCTGGGAGATAATCGGAATTATTCCGCTGATGCCCGTGTATGGCAGAATACGTACGTAAAAAAAGAAAAAATTGTAGCAAAGGTTCTGTTCCGGTATTTTCCGAAAATCAGCAGAATCAAATGATGATGGGAGAGGAAGTCAAAAAATAGGCCATCCATTATTTCCATATCTTGTGCGCGAACAACCGGGTACAGAATATGGAAATGGCGGATGGCTTATTTTGCGACATTTTCTTTTTCTATTTAGGAAAGATCTATTTAAAATTTACAATCATGAAATATTATGTTATAGTAAAAAATAGCAGAAATACTAAAAAATTGGATAGAAAGGAAAAGTGTAATGAAAAATACGGCACTGGTAATTATGGCAGCAGGTATTGGCAGCCGATTTGGTGGCGGGATTAAGCAGCTGGAGCCAGTGGGGCCGAATGGCGAGATTATCATGGATTATTCGATTCATGATGCACTGGAAGCAGGATTTAATAAGGTGGTATTTATCATTCGCAGAGATCTGGAACAGGATTTCAAAAGGATTATTGGCAGTCGGATTGAAAAGATCACGGATGTATCATATGCTTATCAGGAAATAGATATGCTGCCAGAGGGATATACTGTGCCGGAAGGCCGGAAAAAGCCTTGGGGGACCGGACAGGCAGTATTGTCAGTGAAGGGGATTGTGAATGAGCCGTTTGTAGTCATCAACGCCGATGATTATTATGGAAAAGAGGCATTTTTCCATATTCATGATTATATGGTACAGCAGATGAATACAGAGGAAGCGGTGTATGATATGTGTATGGCTGGTTTTATTTTATCCAATACTCTCAGCGAGAACGGAGCTGTGACCCGGGGAGTTTGCCAGTTAGGAAAAAATGATATTTTACAGAGCGTCACAGAAACTTTCGATATTGAGAAAAAAGGAAATGGAATTTTTGCCAATGATGAAAACGGGAATCCTGTTTTGGTTAGTCTGGATCAGCATGTTTCTATGAATATGTGGGGATTACCGCCGGCATTTCTGGAGGAGTTGGAAAACGGGTTTCCCCGGTTTTTAGATAATGCAAAAGGAGACTTAAAGGCAGAATATTTGCTTCCGAGAGTAATCGATTCTTTGATTCAGGAAGGCAAGGCACAGGTAAAAGTACTGAAAACACAAGATAAATGGTTCGGGGTGACTTATCAGGAGGATAAAGCTGCTGTTGTGGCAGCAATTCGCAGACTCATCGATCAAGGGGTATATCGGGAGAAGCTGTTTTAGCAGATAAACTTTTGTGGCCATCTATGATGTCTGAATGGCCGCAGAAAAGAAGACAGGATGAAGAAAGGTGGCTGGAGAGTGCGACAGTATAAGATCGACAACAATGACAGGAAAGCATATCCATTTGGGCTCACGATAACAGAAGGAGGAATTCATGTTTCAGTAGCGGTTCCGGCAACAGAATGCCGATTGCTTTTATTTGCACCATCATCAAAACGGGAACCTATCGCCATCCCTTTTCCGGAGAATGGAAGAGTGGGAAATGTATGGGAAATGACTGTGTTGGGTAAGGATCTGGAGCATTATGAATATGCCTTTGAGGCAGATGGGGAAATATTTTCAGATCCTTATGGATATATTTTTACCGGACAAGAGGAGTGGGGAAAAGCAGAGCAAATTGATACCCTTTTGCATAGTCCAATCCATCAGGAAGAATTTGACTGGGAAGGGGATAGACCATTGCATATCCCGTATGAAGAATGTGTGATTTACCGGGCCCATGTGCGGGGATTTACTCGGCACGCTTCATCCAAGGTAAAAGAAAGAGGGACGTTCCGGGGAATTGCAGAAAAGATTCCTTATATGAAGGAGTTAGGAATCACCACACTGGAATTGATGCCAGTAGCAGAGTTTTCTGAGGTTATGGTGACCCGGTATCAAGGCGGTCCCATCGAACGAAGAGAGGCATCAGGAAAATTGAATTACTGGGGCTATGGTCCAGCGTATAACGGAGCTCCCAAAGCATCTTATGCAGGAAAGAAGCGGCGGCCGGATCGAGAATTGAAGCAATTGGTTAAAGAGCTGCATCAGGCGGGTATTGAATTGGTGATAGAGCTTTTTTTTACTGGGGAGGAAACGCCGGCTTTTGTGCTGGATATGGTACGCCGTTGGGTGCGGGAGTATCATTTAGATGGCATTCATCTAGTGGGAAAGGCAAGAAGCGAGCTGCTGGCTAAAGATCCTTATCTGACAGGAACAAAATTGTGGGCAAATTTTTGGGAAGAGAATGCAGGTATTTCGGGAGTAAAGTACTTAGGGGAGTATAATGACGGTTTTTTGACGGATATGCGCCGGGTGCTTAAGGGAGATGAGGATCAGATGAATCGTCTGGCATTCCGTACTAGGAACAATCCGTCTGACCGGGCAGTAATTCACTACATGGCAAATACCAATGGTTTTACTTTAATGGATATGGTCTGCTATGAACAAAAGCATAATGAGGACAATGGCGAACAGAATCGGGATGGCGCCAATTATAATTATAGCTGGAACTGTGGGACAGAAGGGCCGATCCGTAAAAAAAAGATTTTAATGTTGCGAAAACAACAGTTGCGCAATGCGCTGCTGCTTTTATTTCTGAGTCAGGGAACTCCGCTTTTAATGGCTGGAGATGAATTTGGCAATTCTCAAAATGGCAACAACAATGCCTATTGTCAGGACAATGAAATTTCTTGGTTGAACTGGAACCAGCAAAAGACAAATCGGGATCTTTGGGAGTTTGTAAGACATGTGATAAAGTTTCGCAAAGAACATCCAGTGTTTCATGGCAGTAAGGAGCCGCGGATGATGGATTATCAGGTGTGTGGAATGCCGGATGTATCTTATCATGGTGTGAAGGCATGGGTTCCAGAATTTGATCATTTTCGCCGTCAATTAGGAATTCTTTATTGTGGAGAATATGGGAGAAAACCAGATGGCACCGCCGATGACAGCTTTTTTGTAGCTTACAATATGCACTGGGAGCCCCATGAATTTGCTTTGCCACATTTGCCTAAAGGGTTGGGATGGTATGTGGCCTTTGATACTGGGGACAGTATGCATAACGGTTATTTCGAATCTGGACAAGAGCCAGAAACATCAAATCAGAAACGTATTATGGCACCGCCACGGACAATACTGGTGTTGATTGGCAAAAAAGTACAAGAAGTGGAAATTCCGGAAAAAAGAGACGAAGCCAATGGAGGAACAAAGAATGCACACATTTGAGGAGTTGGTGGCTGTGGTAGAGACTCTGCGATCCGAGAATGGATGTCCTTGGGACAGAAAGCAAACACTGGAAAGTTTAAAACCATGTTTGCAGGAGGAGACAGAGGAAGTTATTGCGGCAATAGACAAAAAAGATATGGAAAATTTGTGCGAGGAGCTGGGCGATTTACTCTTTCATGTTTTGATTTACAGTCAAATTGCAAAGGAACAGAAATGCTTTTGTCTGGAAGATGTGATCGATGGAGTGTGTGAGAAAATGATTCGTCGACATCCTCATGTATTTGGTGATTTAGGCCATTTAACACCAGAGGAAAGTTTGAATTTATGGAATGAGATTAAAAAACAGGAAAAAGCCAAAAAACCTTGACAAACAGTGGCAAAACATATATAAATTGTAGAGTACACTATATTCAAGGGGTATCGAGAAGTGATACCAGACGATTTTTAGGAGGAAATAATCATGAATAAAACAGAATTAGTTGCAGCAATTGCAGAACAGGCAGAGATCTCCAAGAAGGACGCGGAGGCGGCTCTGAAAGCATTTGCTGATGTTGTTTCTGCTGCATTGAAGAACGGTGATAAGGTACAGTTGGTTGGCTTTGGAACTTTTGAGGTCTCAGAGAGAGCCGCGAGAGAGGGAAGAAATCCCCGGACCGGAGAGACCATGCCAATCAAGGCATGTAAGAGTCCTAAATTTAAGCCAGGAAAAGCATTAAAGGATATGGTAAACGAATAATTTATGAGATTGGATAAATATTTGAAAGTTTCTCGTCTGATAAAGCGCCGTACAGTGGCAAATGAAGCTTGCGATGCCGGACGAGTTCTAGTGAATGATAAACCTGCTAAGGCGTCGGTGAATGTCAAGGTGGGAGATATTATAGAGATACAGTTCGGTACCAGCTCAGTGAAAGTGGAAGTGCTGGATGTTCAGGAAACGGTCCGTAAAGATGATGCAAAGGAGCTGTATCGATACCTATGAAGACAGGCAGCAGTTTCTGCATTTGAATCGTTATAAAAGCATCATAAAAGAAAAGACCTCCTCATATACTAAAACAGGTGTTTTGTATGGCAGGAGGTCTTTTCATGGAGGAAAAATCAGGAAGCCGTCCCCACGCCTGTTTTCTGCAGAATCGCGCAGCAGCCAATCTGACAGGAGTGCGGGAGGTAGTGTCGTTTGACGAGAGTCAGGTGGTTATGGATACAGATTTGGGACTTTTGACATTAAAGGGAAAAGAGTTGCATGTGAGTCGGCTTTCCGTGGAAAAAGGAGAGGTGGATGTCACTGGAACAGTAGATAGCATGGTCTATTCCTCTAATGAAGCCTATCGGAAAGCGGGACAGTCGTTTTTGGTAAGGCTGTTTAAATGATGAAAGGGGCAGAAGAATGAGTCCCAATATTCATTTTGAAGTAAGACTTTTGGTGATGGGAATAATGGCTGGAGCAGGTCTGATGGCGCTTTATGATCTGTTGCGTTTGTTTCGGGCGTTGGTGCCTCATGGATGGTTTTGGATGGGATTGGAGGATCTGGGTTATTGGATATTCGCCGGACTTGCTGTTTTTTATCTGCTTTATAGAGAAAATGACGGATCTTTGCGGTTGTATGTCATCAGTACAGTATTTTTTACCATGATTGTGTATGATCGCTTGTGTAGCACGTTTTTGCAAAAAGTATTGAAAAAGCTTAAAAGATGCTTTAAAATAGGAATAATAAAAGCAAAGCGCAGATGAACAGAGACAGAAACAGGTGAGACGATGAGGATATATGGCAGCGCCAGAGGTGGTATGAAAAAAAGGAAAAACAAAGATCGCTGGGGCAACCGAATGGCAATTGTTGGAATTACATTAGTAGTTTTTAGCTTGGGCATAGTAGTGAATGTTAAAAGTGCATCCATGAAGAAACGAGATCAGGAATATCAAGAGAGAGAGATGTTGCTGCAGCGGTTATACGATCAGGAAGTCAGTCGGGCCGAAGAATTGAAGGAATATGAGGTCTATGTGCAGACAAAGCAGTACATTGAAGAAGTAGCAAAGCAAAAATTGGGATTGGTGAAACCAGATGAAATTCTTCTGAAGCCAGTGCCAAAGAATTAAAGGGAATACAATCCTCTCCTGACGCATATAATGTGCCTTAGGAGGGGATTTTTGTGTGGAGACGATCGAAACGCCGGGATATGGCGAATGTGAATGTATATACGGCCAGCCGCTTGGGAGAAATGGCACATTCCTTAGAGATTTTAGCCAGATCCTGCCAAGAGGAAGGGAATAATGAACGAGGACTAAGCCGCGAAGATGCTTTGGCGGCTATGCAGATGTCTGCTGCCATGGTATGTGAGGGCTGTAACCGCTGTAATCTTTATAGTGATAGTGAAAAAGAGGATAGCTATTATCTGTATTATCTTTTGCGGGCATTTGAACAGAAGGGGCAGGTGGAATTTGAGGATATGCCTCGGTTTTTTATGGAAATTTGCCGGCGGAGGGAGGATTATGTAACACAATTGAATCGGCATCTGGGACGAGCTACCATGAATTTAGAGTGGAAGAACCGTTTTCTAGAAAGCCGGGATACCGTGATGGTACAGTTTCGTGAGCTGGCAATGATCCTGGAGGAATTTGCGCATCAGATGGAACAGGCGTCAGACATTACCGAAAATCGGGAAGAAGTGGTAAAACGGATGTTTCGACAACATCATATGTTGGTGGAAAATCTTCTGATTCTGGAACATGAGGAGCGAAAGCGAGAGGCATATCTGACAATGCGGACAACGAATGGACGATGTGTAACGGCTAAGGAAGCGGCAACGATTTTGGGACAAGCCATGGGGAATAAGAGCTGGTATGCGCCAAAGGATACGCGGGCGCTGGTGACGAGACAGACAGCAACCATCCATTTTGCGGAGACAGGAAGATACCGAATGATGTATGGATTGGCCCGGGTTCCACGAGAAGGAGAACGGCTTTCTGGAGATAATTTTATGTATTCGGAAGAGGCTCCAGGACAGGTGATTATGAGTGTTTCTGACGGAATGGGAAGTGGAGAGCAGGCATCTTTAGAGAGCCGGCGAGTGGTAGAACTAGCACAACAGTTGTTGGAAACAGGATTTTCTGCCCGATCCGCATTGAAAATGGTCAATACCGTTTTAATGTTGACGGGAGGAGAGCAACATCCCGCCACTATAGATTTATGTTGTATTGATCTGCATACAGGAGTATTGGAGGCAATGAAGTTGGGGGCAGCGGCAACTTTTATATTGAATGGAAATGGAGTAGAAATATTGGAGGCAGGGGAGGTACCAGCAGGGATATTAGGAACGGTGGAACCGGTGTTGCTGTCGAGAAAGCTATGGGATGGTGACCGAGTGATTTTGGTGACGGATGGGGTGTTGGAGGCGTGTCCGGGAGAGGATAAAGAAGAAAGTCTGCAGGAGTACATAGAAGGAATGGAGGTACGCAGTGTACAGGAAATGGCGGAAGAGATTCTGGATTTTGCATGTCAGGAGGAAGAACCTAGAGATGATATGCTGGTGATGGTAGGAGGGATATGGAGAAGATGAGGGCGCAATAGGCGTCCTTTTTCTTTGATGAGAATGAGAAAAGAATAGAGGGGGCTTGCACAGAGAAAAAGATAAAGGTATAGTGTAGTGGTAAATATTATGACATTTTTTGAAAGAGGGGAAGGCAGCATGTGGGAAAAAGTATGGGATTTTATAAAGGAGAAAAAGATGCTGCAGCCAGGAGATCGGGTGATGGTGGCTGTCTCAGGAGGTGCAGATTCGATCTGTTTGCTGAAGGTTTTGTCAGAAAATCAAATGGGATTAATATTGCGGGCGATGCATGTGCATCATGGACTACGAGGTGCAGAAGCAGATCGTGATGTGGAGTTTGTGCAAAAAATTTGTGAAAAACTGGAAATACCTTTGGAGATCGTATATCGAAAGGTAAAGGAATATGCGAAAGAACAGAAAATCTCGGAGGAAGAAGCAGGACGAATTTTGCGGTATAAAGCATTGGAGGAGGGGGCTGTGCGTTGGGAGAGAGAAATCAGGGAACAGACACAGAGAACCAAAAACGAAGAAGCAAAGAGGGGGGAGGATTGGCAACAAAGGTCAGTGCAGATTGCGGTGGCGCACCATCAGGACGATAATGCAGAAACGATTTTACATCATTTGCTGCGGGGAAGCGGTTTGCGCGGATTGGCGGGGATGCGTCCGATTCAGGGAAACCGGATCCGGCCGCTTTTAGGAGTCCGTCGAAGCGAAATTTTAGGATATCTTCGAGAGTCGGGCTGGGAATGGTGTGAGGATTCTAGCAACGAATCGAGCGTTTACACCCGAAATCGGATACGTCAGGAACTGATCCCTTACATGACAGAAAAGGTGAATGCGCGAGCCGTGGAAAATCTTTTACATGCGGGAGAGCTTTTTGGACAGGCAGATCAGTACCTGGAGCGGCAGACAGCACATTTGTGGAATCAGCTGGGATACATAGAAAAAAGTGATGGGATCGGAGCGGTTAAACGAGCTGGAATCAATCGGGAAGGCTTTTTGAAACAGGAAGAAATCATTCGCGCTTATCTGATTCGCCATATGCTGACATTAACAGCACCTGAACAGAAGGATATAACAGCAAAACATATTCAATTGATTGCGCACCTGGCAGATTGTGCTGTGGGCAGTAGCTGTGATCTGCCAGGCGGATTACGGGCAGTGAGAAGCTATCAAGAATTTTATGTAGAATATCGCCAGAATGCACAGAAGCCAGAGCCAGTGAAAGTGAGTATGCCAGTGCCAGAAGGAGAGCCGGTTTGGGCCGGAGATTTAGAACTTCGCGCGTTTTTTCGGGAGAACGGAACAGAAATTCCGAAAAAGGAGTATACGAAATGGTTTGATTATGATAAAATAAAAGCTACGCTGTCGGTTCGAAGCCGGCAACAAGGGGATTTTTTTACTCTGCCAGGAGGCAGGCGTAAAATGCTGAGCCGTTTTTTGATTGATGAAAAGATTCCTAGAGACCAAAGGGATCGTATTCTAGTATTGGCAGAAGAAAATCAAATCCTTTGGGTGGTCGGATATCGAATCAGTGAATATTATAAAATTACGGAAGCAACACATACGATATTGCAGGCAGATTTTTACGGAGGAAAAGCATATGGCAGATAAGATTCGGGTATTATTGTCAGAAGAAGAGGTAAACCACAGGATTGGTGAGATTGCGGCACAGATCAGCAGGGATTATGATGGGAAAGCGATTCATATGATCTGTATTTTGAAGGGTGGCGTATTTTTTACTTGCGAGCTGGCGAAGAGATTAACTGTACCAGTTAGCTTGGATTTTATGTCGGTGTCCAGTTATGGAGACGATACCAAATCCAGCGGCGTCGTTCGTATTGTCAAAGATTTGGATGAATCCTTGAAAAATAAGGATGTACTGATCGTGGAAGATATCATCGATTCTGGACGGACGCTTTCTTATTTGATTGAGGTGCTAAAGCAGCGGGAGCCGGCGAGCATCCGCCTTTGTACTCTGTTGGATAAGCCAGAACGTCGGATAAAGAAGCAGGTGAAGGTGGATTATACTTGTTTTTCGATTCCAGATGAGTTTGTGGTGGGATATGGTTTGGATTATGCACAAAAATATCGGAATCTGCCATATATCGGAGTGGTAGAGCTGTAAGTAAGGAGGCAACTTTAAGTGAGACAACAGTCGTTTAGAGGGACAGGGTTCCTTCTGGTAGCACTGCTGCTGGTGGCGATGCTCTGGTTTACCCAGGCGTTGCAGGGCGGTAGTCAACAGCGCCTGACCAATCAGGCTTTTATGGAGGTTTTGGATGAGGCGGTGATCAGCAAAGTGATGATCAATCAGAATGAACAAACACCGACAGGCGAGGTGGTATTTCAGATTGGAGATCAGGAGTTCACAGCATATGTATCCGATGTTAACGAGGCAAGAAAGTTGTTAGACGAGAAAAACATCGATTATTTGATGAACAATGTGCCACAAAGCAATTATTGGCTAAGTGTGATTTTGCCAGTAGGAGTATCGGTGGTGATGGCTGTGGTATTGATCATTATGATGAACATGCGTGCCAGTGCAGGAGGTGGTGCAAATTCACGGATGATGAACTTTGGAAAAAGCCGTGCCCGAATGACACATACCAGCCGAGTGAATTTTAAAAACGTGGCTGGACTGCGAGAAGAAAAAGAAGATCTGGAGGAGATGGTGGATTTTCTTCGTAATCCTCAAAAATATACCAGCGTCGGTGCTCGGATTCCCAAAGGTGTGATTTTGGTGGGGCCTCCGGGAACGGGTAAAACGTTATTAGCAAAGGCAGTAGCAGGTGAGGCAGGAGTTCCTTTTTTTAGTATTTCGGGTTCAGACTTTGTGGAAATGTTTGTTGGCGTGGGTGCGTCAAGGGTGAGAGATCTGTTTGAGGATGCCAAAAAAAATGCACCTTGTATTGTATTTATTGATGAGATTGATGCAGTCGCACGTCGCCGGGGAACGGGTATGGGTGGCGGACATGATGAGCGGGAACAAACGTTAAATCAGTTGCTAGTAGAGATGGACGGCTTCGGCGTGAACGAAGGTATCATTGTTATGGCGGCCACGAACCGAGTGGATATTTTGGATCCGGCGATCTTGAGGCCAGGACGTTTTGATCGTAAGGTAGCTGTAGGACGTCCGGATGTAAAGGGAAGAGAAGAGATTTTAAAGGTTCATTCACAACAAAAACCATTGGCTGAAGATGTGGATCTGGCACGGGTGGCCAGGACGACATCCGGCTTTACCGGTGCGGATTTGGAAAATCTGATGAATGAAGCGGCGATTTATGCGGCAAAGAATAACCGGGGGTTTATCGTACAGGCAGATATTGAGAAATCTTTTGTAAAGGTAGGAATTGGAGCAGAGAAAAAGAGTCGGGTGATATCGGATAAGGAAAAGCGGATTACCGCATATCATGAAGCTGGTCATGCAATTTTGTTTCATATATTACCGGATGTAGGGCCAGTGCATACGGTTTCGATCATCCCAACGGGGATCGGGGCGGCTGGCTATACCATGCCATTGCCCAGCGAGGATGAGATGTTCAACACGAAAGGTAAGATGCTACAGAATATTATGGTTTCCTTGGGTGGTAGAATTGCAGAGGAAATTATTTTTGAGGACGTAACCACCGGAGCATCTCAGGACATCAAACAGGCGAGCAAAATTGCCCGGGCCATGGTTACTAAATATGGGATGTCAGAGATCGTGGGAATGATTGATTATGACAGTGATGGCGATGAAGTGTTCATTGGACGGGATCTGGCACATGCAAGAAGCTATGGCGAGGGAGTAGCCGGAATGATAGACACAGAAGTTAAGCGAATTATTGATGAATGTTATCAAAAAGCCAAAGAAATTATTTTGCAACATCATATGGTACTGGATAAATGTTGTGAGCTGTTGGTGGAGAAAGAGAAAATCGGGCAGTCGGAATTTGAGTCGCTTTTTGAAATGGAGGCACAAGGACTGTGAAAAAATCCAGGACAATTGAAAGAAAGAATCAAAAAGCAGTGTGAATCTGCACAAAAAAAGAAACGAAATATATGGAAGTTTGTGCACACTTATTTTGGCAGTTATGTTATTATATAAACGTAACCCCCCAATACATTATATAGTTTTTGCTACACCCCATAAGAAACGAAATACCTTCTCCTGAAAGAGCCGACTACCCCGTCGGCTCTTTCACTTTATAAAATTTGTAATGAAAATATACGAATATAGTAGAAATTAATGCAGAAACAGGTTGTAACTTGGAGCAGAATCATTTAAAATAGTAATCACCGTGATTTTATCATGTTTTTGAGAGGATGTTTTTGGTTATATGGATGAGCAAATGACAGGATTAAACCGGCGGGCGCTTTTTACAGATGAGACGCAAGATTATCGGCGACCAGAAGAGCCGGATGCAGGAGATCGGGTAGCGCTGCGGTTTCGGACAGCAAAGAATAATGCAGATAGCGTCTATTATATTGAGGAAGAGAAGAAGTTGAAAGCTCGGATGATAAAGGTTTCATCGGATGAGTGTTTTGACTTTTACGAATATGTGATTGTAGTGGATAGAAAGCCACGGCGATATTATTTTGAGGTTATCAAAGATGGGGAAAGCTGCTGTTTTAACCGTTTAGGCGCTGTGGAAAAACATGAGGATTGTTTTGCATTTCGCATTACTCCTGGATTCCATACACCAGAATGGGCAAAGGGAGCAGTCATGTATCAGATTTTTGTAGATCGGTTTTGCCGCGGAGACGCAAAAAACGATGTGCAAACTTGTGAATATGTTTATATTGGACGTCCAGTCTATCATGTGGAGGATTGGGGAAGGAATCCATCTACAATGGATGTTGGATGTTTTTATGGTGGGGATCTGCAAGGAGTATGGGATAAGCTGAATTATCTGCAAGATTTAGGGATAGAAGTGATTTATTTTAATCCTCTTTTCGTTTCTCCTTCTAATCATAAATATGATACGCAGGATTATGATCATATAGACCCGCATTATGGTGTGATTATCAAAGATGGTGGGGAATTAGTGGCACAAGATGCTGTCAGTAACGAACATGCCACTCGCTATCAGATTCGTGCTGCTTTACAGGAAAACTTAGAAGCCAGCGATGCTTTCTTTGCCCGTTTTATGGAAGAAGTTCACAAACGGAAAATGAAAGTAATTATTGATGGGGTGTTCAACCATTGTGGTTCTTTTAATAAATGGTTGGACCGGGAGCTCATCTATGCGCATCAGGGAATGTATGAGCCGGGAGCCTATGAGTCAGCAGACAGCCCATATCGTACTTTTTTCCGTTTTTATAAGGAGGACGCATGGCCATATAATTCTCATTATGACGGCTGGTGGGGACATGATACCCTTCCCAAGCTAAATTATGAAGAATCTCCGAAGTTATATGAATATATTATGGAAATTGCGAGTAAATGGGTATCTCCTCCCTATTGTGTGGATGGTTGGCGTTTGGATGTGGCAGCAGATTTGGGGCGCAGCAGCGAATTTAATCATCAGTTTTGGCGTGATTTCCGCAAGAAGGTCAAGGAAGCGAATCCACAGGCGATTATTTTGGCAGAGCATTATGGAGATCCGGGAAGTTGGTTGCAGGGAGACCAATGGGATACGGTCATGAATTATGACGCTTTTATGGAACCATTAACCTGGTTTTTGACGGGTATGGAAAAGCATAGTGATGAGTATAATGGAGAGCTTTTGGGGGATGGTGGCTGGTTTTTTCGAACCATGGCCTACCATATGAGCCGGATGCAAACACCATCTCTGATGGTATCAATGAACCAGCTGTCGAATCATGATCATAGCCGTTTTTTGACGCGAACCAATCAGATTGTGGGTAGGATTGGTAGTGTAGGAGCAGACAAAGCGAATGAGGGAATCCGAAAATATGTGTTGCGAGAAGCCGTACTGATTCAGATGACATGGCCGGGAGCGCCGACATTGTACTATGGAGATGAAGCAGGAGTGTGTGGCTGGACAGATCCAGACAGCCGCCGGACTTATCCTTGGGGACAGGAAGACTATGAGCTGATTGAATTTCACCGTTATATGATCACATTGCATCGGGCGTTGCCAGCTCTGCGGCGAGGCTCTCTCAAACAGCTTTTAGAAGGTAGGAATCTGATTGCTTATGGACGTATGCGGGGAATCAATAAGTGCGCAGTAGCACTAAACAGTGGTGACGAAACATGCCAGATAAAGTTGCCAGTATGGGAGCTAGGAATAGCAGACGGACAAATAATGACACAGCTGATGTTGACCAACAAGGATGGCTATAATGCAGGAATGAAACCTTATGAAGTGAAAGATGGAAAAATAACTTTGGAGTTGCCGGGCGGTTCTGGAGTTTTGCTTTCCATTGGCGGGAGGCTTCGGTAATATCAGGAAAGGATTATGTATTGACAAATTGGCAATTATGGGGTAATATGTGAAAAGTAATAGAAATGCCTTGGTAGCTCAGTTGGTAGAGCAGAGGACTGAAAATCCTCGTGTCACTGGTTCGATTCCGGTCCAAGGCATTTTTTATTTACACGAGAATATATACCACAGAAGTGAGGGGGGAGAGAAAATAAAAAACAGGGTTGATTTTTTGAGATTATTATGATAGAATTATTTCTGTTAATAGAACAGTTTATATTATTTATATGCGACAGTGGCTCAGTTGGTGGAGTACGACCTTGCCAAGGTCGGGGTCGCGGGTTCGAGTCCCGTCTGTCGCTCTCACGTAAAAGAGCCACAAACCTAAGGTTTGTGGCTCTTTTTGCGGAGTGGGGTGTGAAGAAAAGTCTGTAAATTCAAATCTTCTATGATAATGATCAGGGCTGAAGGCTCGTCTCGGAGCTTCAGCCCTTGTTTTATATATAACAACACCGTTAGGGCATGTCAAGAGCAAGCGGTATTTTCCGCCAGTCTTGCTGGATTTTTATGGATTATTCCGGCAGCCGTCTCTCGTACATGATGCTCAGTTCCCCATAAACCTGCCTCCAGTTACGGAGAGGCATTGTCCACTTTTCGTGGCCTCAAAGGAGGATTTTCGGTCTTGAGGCACCTGAATCTCCATGCTACCATAGCTGCTGTTGACCTTTTTAGGCTTATAGCCATTGCGATAGTCACCGCTGTCAGAGCGTTCGGATTGGGAGTAGCCGAAATGCTTATCCATTTCAACCTCCATCATTTCCTTGCTTATGCTTCTCGTTTCCTTATTTTAATGACATTGGCGTCCAGCCCCCCATTTTCATAATGTCAACCTCAGGAACGTTCATGGCACTCATTTTTGACGCAAAACCTACTAAAGGAGGTATAGAACCATGTCTGATAACATTATACAACTAAACGAGGACTTAATAAAGCACGATCGGAAGGATCTTGTCCGCTCCAGTGTGGAAATAGTGTCAAGATGCAAGAAGGATTTTCAGTTTAGGCTGGATTACAGATCTAAGAGCTTAATATTTTCCCTGATTATCTCAACTAAATATCTGCAAATAGCAAACGCTATTTGCAGATATTCTCTAAAATTTTTAACGAGGTTTTTTATTTTACGCAAAAAAGATTTTCTTTATTAGATAAAGAAGTCATGTTGCTTTTTAAAGATATGTTCCATGTTTCTTTTGAGAAATGTGTACATATAAAGTAACTCGTAAATTTTATTTTTCACAAGCTTGTCTATTCTTATGGTAATAGTCAAAACAGGATTACTCTAACCATGCTCTTAAATTTAACAAATTTAGGGAAATAAAAAACAGGAGGTAAAGCAGCAATGTCATTTAGATAAGGAAACGAGAAGCATAAGCCAGGAAATGAGGTGAGAATCAACGCCAAACCGTCTGCAGGATTTTGACTTTGCAGAGATTTAGAATTCCTTAAATCCCTGAATTTGGCGTTGAAACGAAAATATACATTGTCTGAGCGGAGCGAGTTTGTATATTTTCGTTTCGTTTTTAGCAAAAGTCAGGGGCTTTAGGAATTCTTAATCTCGAAACCGGAAAAAGGAGCAGGCGGTTTGGCGTTGGTTCTCGCCTCATTTCCTTGACTATGCTTCTCGTTTCCTTATCTAAATGACATTGGGTAAAGCAGTTATGAGTAAACAACATACTCAATGGTCGCTGGAAGAGCGGCAACAATAAACGGCAGAGATTTTGCAGAATATCGAAAACGGCATGAAAGAAGTATTCACATTAGGGAATTACATAAGGTAGGAAACAGTTATTTGGTAATCGAAGAAATAATTTGTGATTTAGTGAGTAGAAGAATTTAGGAAAGTAAAAACCAATGTATGAACACCAGAATTAATTTTAGATTTCTATACGTCAGTCGATGAGAAGTTTTTTGTGGATAAAAGTTGATTAAGAATATACAAAAACGCCAGAACTCTTGATTAAAATAAGAGCTGACGTAATATTAATGAAGCAGATGACGGGAATCGAACCCGCCTCCTCAGCTTGGGAAGCTGATGTTCTACCAATGAACTACATCTGCGAACTCAATTATTATACTATAAGCTAGAAAAAAATTCAACCTTATTTTTAAAATTATTTGAAAATTATTGACAAAAACAAGAGGGGAAGCTTAACAAATTGAAAAAAATGTTATACAATAGATAACAAGCGCCATATATGTGATGGCAAGAGAATGGAAAACGGTAAAAGATATATAAAAATTAAGGAGGACATTAGGATGAAAAGTCAGATTAGTAGAGAGGCAGCATTTCAGTTGCTAAGACAATACAATCAGGAACCGTTTCATATTTTACATGCGTTGACGGTAGAAGGGATTATGCACTGGTATGCAAGGAAATTGGGATACGGGGATGATGAGGATTATTGGGGAATCGTTGGTTTGCTGCACGATATTGATTTTGAACAGTATCCGGAACAGCATTGTGTGAAAGCTCCAGAACTTTTACAGGCAGCCGGTGTCGGTGAGGATATGATTCATGCTATCTGTTCCCATGGTTATGGATTATGCAGTGATATAGAGCCAGTGCATGAGATGGAGAAGGTTTTGTTTGCAGCAGATGAACTGACTGGTCTGATTGGAGCGGCGGCACGTATGCGTCCGTCAAAAAGCACGAAGGATATGGAGGTATCCAGTTTGAAAAAGAAATTTAAGGATAAGAAATTTGCAGCAGGTTGTTCACGGGATGTTATTCGAGAAGGAGCAGAACGTTTGGGATGGGAGTTAGATGAGTTATTGGCTAAAACGATTGAAGCGATGCGCTTTTGCGAGGATTCTGTCAATGAAGCGATGAATTTAGACTGATTTTTTGAATCGGGGGTGCGGACATTTTCTTGAACTGGCTGTTTAGCCAGTTCAAGAAAATGTCCGCACCCCCACTCGTATAACGAATAAACACATATAATACAGATACTTCTTTATAATACTTTTTTCTTCACTTACAACGAAAAAAGGCAGTCCGTACCGAATCACCTCATTTCCGGCTGCCTATAAGCCCATCAACATACGATTTTTTCCAGCCTGTCACCTTGTGTATATAAAGATCTAGATCGTCACCCAAACCGTACGTTCTATTACCCAACATTCACAGAGTTCTATCTAAAAGCATACGAAAACGAAGGAACCATCGTATACAAAACAATAGTACGGTGGTATAGGAGGCTAGTAGATAAATAATTATTTGCCTCCTACCCGATTCACAGTAAGCCTATGGTTCGAAAATGAACTTATCTACATTAAATGATAAAACTTTATTTTTTGATTTTTCCCTGACAATTTCCAGATCATCGCTAATATCCTCCCTGCGCTGCTTCGGATCGCTTTCTCGGAAAGCTCTCCTTTTTCGTAGGCTTGGCGGATATTTTGATCGTCGTTGGAGTTTCCCGGCATAATAATATCATTTCCGGCTGCTATACACTTCCACGGGACACTCCCATTTACAGGAACCGTAGTATTCCAGTCGGACATGATTACCCCGCTAAATCCCCATTCTTCCCGCGCAAGTATCGTACACAGATCCCTGCTGTTTGCTGCATAAACCCCATTGATTCGGTTATAGGAAGACATAAGGGCTGCCGGAGCGCTTTTTTTCACGGCAAGTTCAAATCCACGGAAATAAATCTCCCGAAGCGCTCTCCCGGAAACGCGGGCATCCACGCCCATCCGGTTATCCTCCTGGTTATTGCAGGCAAAATGCTTCATGGTTACGCCGCAGCTAGGATGGCTCTGTACGCCCTTGGTCACTGCCGCTGCCATCATTCCCGACAGATAAGGATCTTCCGAGTAATATTCAAAGTTACGTCCGCACAGGGGATTCCTCTGGATATTCATTCCCGGAGCCAGCCACAGATCTACATAAAATTCTTCCATTTCCACAGCTACGGCGTCGCCAAAACGCTCCATTAATTTTACATCCCAGGTCTGTGCCAGCATCGTTCCTACCGGAAAAGCCGTACAGTACTGATAATATCGGTCGGCATCTTCATGCTCTTCCATCTCTTCCAGAAAACCATTCTCCAGGGAACCCAGCACGCCTGCCCCGTATACGGTATTGGTCTTTCGGTCAACCTCATAACTCTGTCGCAGGCGCAGCCCCGCCGGGCCATCCGCCATAATTAATGAAGGAATTCCATAACTTTCTTCCAGAGCCTGCGTGGTTTCACCCGCGGAACCAGGGACACGGACTCCGGCAGAGCCAAGGGTGCTGCCGTTCGGCGTAATATTTCCATACAGCAGATAAATCAAAGCTTCCACTTCCTGCTTCCCGGCATAGGATTCATCTCTTGCCTTTTGAACTTCCCGTTCTGGCAGAAAAGAAAGCACCGGTACGTGCTCTTCCTCTGCCTTGGCCAGCCATTCTTTTTCTTTATCTCTGGCAAAGGAAGATGCTTTAATCTCCTCAAATACTGCTGTTTTTGGACAAACCCGGCTTGTCTTTTCAATCACTGTGGTTTTTTCCACCTCCAGCAAAGCAGTTATCTGTAAGGAAGCCGAATCCTGCCCAATCCATATTCCATACTTTCCTGCCTCAATCACCCACGCACATGCTTCTTCTGCATAGCTTGCAAACTGTTTCTGCTCCAGAAGAACAGTCAGCTTCTGTCCCTCCCCCGGTCTTAGAATATCCGTTTTTGCAAATCCTGCCAGCCGTTTTACCTCTTTTTCCATCTCTGTCTGCGGCGGTGTCACATAAACCTGGATAACCTCTCTTCCCGAATATCTTTCACCGGTATTTTCACAAAAAACCGTTATTTCCACACCCTCTTTTATCCGTTTTATTCCCGAAAACGAAACCGAAAATGTCGTATAGGAAAGCCCATAGCCAAAAGGAAACAGGGGTTTTACGCCAAAACAGTCAAAATAGCGATAGCCCACATAAATCCCTTCCCGATACTCTTCCGATATTAAGTTTCCGTTCAGGGCGCCAAAACTTTCTGCGGAAGGATAATCCTTATACCGCCTTGCCCATGTAGCGGTGAGTTTCCCGCCGGGCACGGCTTTTCCAAGCAGTACATCGGCAACGGCATGTCCTCCCTCCTGCCCCGGCAGAGAAACCAGAAGAACCGCCTGAACATTTTCACATTCTTCAAGAATATCTGTTAATTCCACCTGTGCTCCCATATTTAAAAGTAAAATCACCGGGATTTCCATCTGATTCAGAAAACGGATATCCTCGTCTTCTTTTCTGCTTAAATTATAATCCCCCTCGCTTCTTTGCCGATCCTTTCCTTCTCCCGCAATCCGGCTAAGCACATAAATTGCTGCCGAAGCACCCTTCAAATCCCCGGCAAGAATCTCACGTCCCTCTGGCAGTACAAAAGGGTTTGCTGAATAAGCGTCAAAGGGATTTTCTACATGCTTTGCATCCTCCAGAATTTTTTCCTTCCATACAGCTCTGGCATGTGTATAGCGCTGCTCAGCGTCCTTTAACCAGTCTGTGCTGGTAATCGTCATTCCCGCTTCACTTAATCCCCGGACGATGGAAATGCTTTCCCGGTTATTCACATCTCCGGAACCAATCCCTCCTTTAACCGTTCTTACCGCGCCGCAGCCAAATACAGCAACTGGTGCAGAAACAGAAAGGGGAAGCAGCCCGTTATTTTTCAGCAGAACCATTCCTTCCGCTGCCAGCTTCCTTGCCAGTTCTCCATGTCTAATCTCTCTTGCGGAAGGAAACGATTCTAAGCTTCCGCTATGGATCAATTTTTCCATATTTTTTTCCTTTCTAACGTTCAGATTTTTTATTCTATAAAACTGTATTCTTCCAGGCGCACTAACGAAGCAGCCAGACAGAAAAGCAAAAACAGCAGCAGGTTCCTGTAAATGCATCAAAGCCTTCCAGACAAGAACCAGCTGCCTTTTGCTGTGGTAATCGTTCCTTCCAAAGAAAGCTTACTCTTTCACACCTCCAAGGGTAACTCCCGCAATAATGTATTTGGACAGGAACAGATAAACCAGGATAATCGGAACAATCGCCACCATAATCATAGTATAAATCTTTCCCATATCAAAGTTCATATAATCCGCACCGCGCAGTGTGGCAATCAGAATCGGAACCGTCATCTTATCCTTCGACTGAATCACCAGGGCCGGAACGAAATAATTATTCCAGGAACCGACAAAGGTAAAGATAGCCTGTACAGCGATTGCTGGTTTGGTAATGGGAAGTACAATGGTATTAAAGGTTCTGAATTCCCCGGAACCGTCAATTCTCGCCGCCTCAATCAAAGACATCGGCAGAGAGGACTGAAGGTAGCTGTACATAAAGTAAAATACGGACGGTGAGGCAATTGAGGGAATAATCAGCGGAAGCAGGGAGTCATACATTCCCATATTGGTAATCAGTCGCAAAAAACCCATGGCTGTTACCTGTGTCGGCATAACCAGGATGGCCATAATAAAGGTAAATGCTGCTTTTTTCAGCTTAAAATTATAGGCATACAATCCATAAGCCGTCAAAGCCGAAAAATAAGTACAAATCGCCGCACTGCTGCCGGAGACAATCAGGCTGTTTAAAATCCCGCGAAACATCGGGAAGCTGCCGTCATTGGCAACACTCATCAGGTTTTTCCACAGATAGGCGCCGGGAAGGGCGGAAAAACCTTTCTGCAGGTCAGCATGAGAACGTGTCGCATTGACAAACAGGATATAAAAGAAAAACAGGCACATAAATGACAGGATCACCAGCATTACATGGGCAAAAATACTCCGAAAATAATTAGGTCCCTTTGATTTCATATCCTCATCCCCTCTTTTCCTTTTTTGCTTTTTTTGCTGCTGCCTTAGAACCGTCCGGGTCATCATTCGTGGTCATCTGATAAACAAAGAAGCATAGAATACCGCTGACGATAAACAGGTATACGGACAGTGCTCCTGCCATACCATAGTTTTTGCTTTTCAAATGGCTGTTTAAGAACATAATCAGGGTCATGGAGGTACGGTCGGGAGTTCCCTGTCCATTGGTCAAAATCTGCGGTACATCGAACATCTGCAGACCACCGATAATCGAAGTAATCAAAGTATAAGCCAGGATGGGGCGGATCAGAGGAAGGGTAATGGAGAAAAATCTCTGTATGCTGTTGCACCCGTCCAGCTCCGAAGCTTCAAAAATATCCGGGCTGATTCCCATAATTGCAGCCATTAACATAATGGTGGTATTTCCAAACCACATCAGGAAATTCATTAACCCTACCAATGACCTTGTTCCTGTCACAGAACCCAGAAAATCTATGGGCTGCTTAATCATCCCCAGGGAGATCAAAATCGAATTTACCGGACCGTTTGTAGAGAACATGGTAAAAAACAGCATGGCAAAAGCAGAAGCCATAATCAGATTCGGTAGGTAAATTACCACTTTAAAAAACTGTGTGCCGTGGATTTTCAGACGGGCATCCACAAACCATTCTGCCAGCATCAGGGCAATGACAATCTGCGGGATAAAACCAATAATCCACAAGATCAGGGTATTGGCGGCATATTTGAGCATATCGGATTTTATCAGGCTTGCGTAGTTTTCCATACCCACAAAATTCGGGCCGATTTCCTTAATTCCTGACCGGTAATATTCAAAAAAGCTGTACCTTACCGTATCCATCAGCGGAATAAAGGAGAAAATGAAAAAGCATATAAAGAACGGAAGAATAAAAATATAGCCCCATTTTGAATAGTCGATTTTCTTACGTTTTGTGTTCATCGCATACCATCCTTTCTAGGATTATTCCGGCCACTGTATCTGTGTAATTTCCGGGTAGCGCTCTATGATTGCCGTTTCAAAGTTTGCCTTCGCCCTGTCAAAATCAACCTGTCCTTGCAAATAATCGCTGAAGGAATTCTGAATCAGTTCCACACATCCCTGGTCATAGGGCGAAAGAGGAGCTATCACAATATTTTCTGCCACCGGTGCAAAATATTTGAATGCATTTTGTCCTCCAAGGAATTCCGAAGAAAAGTTTGCATCATCCTTTGCCGCTGCCTGCATACTGGTCTGCGTATTGGTGAAATCTGAAAAATCCCGGGAAATCTTCAGCAGATTTTCTTTATCTGCCGTTACCGCAAGAATAATATCCTTCACATGCTGCGGATTGTCTGTGCCGGTACATGCATGGACATAGGAACCTCCCCAGTTGTACTCCTGCGGCGGATTGGTAACACCCCACATTCCTGTTTCACCGTCCCAGTTGGGCTTTAAGGTAAAGTCGATTCCCCATGCCGGGAAAAGGAAAGCAAATACTTGGGAAGACGAACCCATAGCCTGATTCCAGTCTGCATTCCACTGTCCCTTGACGGTCTTGTCCAGGTAGCCAGCATCCAGCCATTCTTTAGAATCGCTGATCCAGTTCATAATCTGCTGATCTACACGGATTACATTTTCCCCTGCCTTTACCCAGGGCTCGGCAATGCTGTTGCCGTACAGACGGAACGTATCCGCATAAGAAGCAAAAGTAAAATAGCCTTTTGCTTTAAGCTCTGCTGCGGTTGCCTTCATCGTATCCCAATCCTTAACCTTCTCACCTACAGCTTCCGGATCATCTGTCCCAAAAACATCCCTGGCAATATCCCTGCGGTAAACTAAAAGACCGGGGCAGCACTGCCAGGTTGAACCGCGCTGTGTGCCGTTAACATCCGAAGCCGTTACTTTGGTAAATGCATACTGATCGGCAAGATCGGTTTCCGGGTCAATGCCCAAATCTTTAAGCGGCATGGCTACATCGGCGTCGGCATCGGTATATTTATTAACATAGTCTGTTTCCGATAAAAAGATGTCCACCTTATCATCGGCGTCGGCATCGGCCTGCTTTAACAGCGCCTCATCCAACTTCTGTTGATAAACACCGTCCTGGTTCGGATTAATAATCCAATGAATTTCCGTTCCGTCCTTTAAGGTCGTTACCGTGCCGTCCTTGGAAGTTTCGGCAACCTCCGGGTAAACCGCTTCCACACGTTCTTTAAACTCGTTGTTCCAGGAATAAATATTAATTACTTTTCCTTCTTCCCCGCCGGATGCTGCCGAACCCGAATTGCTGCCGCCGCATCCTGTCAGTGAACCTGCTGCCATGGCTGTTGCCAGTAAAATACTCACTGTCCTTTTTTTCATGATAAAATCCTCCTTCTGCTGTTTTGATGTCACTTTCTTATTGCTTTATGGGGAAATTATAGCGCAATCGTTACCGCAGATATATTATGGATTTTAACAAAATATCAAATTCATGATACACTTTGTATGATTTTCTTCTTTCGCTTTCTGGCTGTTTTCCCGTTATAATCTAAGGTTATTTTCTATTTTCGTTTGCTTCATCACTTTTAGGTCATTAATCTGATATTTTTTTCCTGTTTTTTATTTTTTTTGCCGAAAATTTCCTCTATGATGATTCTATCTTATCATTGGTAAAAAAAACCAAAAGAAAGGAGTATATAAATTGAACGATATTCATTTTATAAATGAAGACGGAAGCTTCTGCCTGAAACAGCCGGAAAACATCAGCTACCTGTATTTTCCCCTTGCTTCCGCCAAAGGCTTAAAGAGTTCGATTACGCCAAATCTCGGCGGTGATGCAAAAATGGATCAGGAAACCTTCCTGTTAGAACCGGTAAGCGCAGAAAACCTACATAATAACCGCTCCGTAAGAAACTTTTGGTGCAGGGCAGAAGGTCTTGGCGTCTATGCTGCAGCCGGTGCTAGTGCAGAACAGGAGGCTTCCAGGTTTACCGACGAACAGGATGAAAGCGAGCTGACTGCCGGGCTGATGTGGCACAGCATTACACGATCTTCTCGAAAACTTCTCCTGACCTCATCGGTTACTTCCTTTATTCCATGGGATGCCAACGTGGAAATCATGTATGTTACTATAAAAAATCAGGCAGCAAAATCCCGGACGATTACTGCTTATGCTGCCGTTCCTATCTATGGGCGCAGCGCAGACAATCTCCGGGATCACCGGAACGTAACTTCGATGCTCCACCGGATAACGACAGAAAGCCACGGCGTTTTTGTTTCACCCACCATGGCTTTCGATGAAAAAGGGCATCGCCCAAACCGTCATATTTACTATGTTCTGGGATACACCGGAGACGGCAGCACACCGGAAAGCTTTTATCCTACGGTAGAAGACTTTATTGGTGAAGGCGGCACTTTCCTCCACCCCCGTGCCGTCTATACACCGTCTAAGGGTTGCCCGGCAGGAAGCAGCGCTGCCGGAAAAGAAGCAATGGGCGCTTTTTGTTTCCCTCCGGTTTCCCTTGCGCCGGAAGAAGAAGCTTCCTATATCATCCTTCTTGGCATGGAAGACAGCAAAGAAGAAATCCTTTCCCTTGCCGAACGCTACTCCACGGCAAATAAGGCAGAAAAAGCCTTGAATGAAACAAAAACCTACTGGAAGAACCAGGTAGCTGCCAGCTTCCGCACAGGAAATACTGATATTGATTGCTGGATGAAATGGGTTTGCTTCCAACCGTTTCTGCGCAGGCTCTTTGGCTGTTCCTTCCTGCCCCACCACGATTACGGCCGCGGAGGCCGCGGATGGCGGGACTTATGGCAGGACTGCCTTTCTTTACTTTTTACGGAGCCGCAGAGTGTGAGAAAGACGATCGCTGCCAATTACGGCGGCGTGCGCATTGACGGGACGAATGCTACGATTATCGGAAGCAGCGACGGAAGCTTTTTTGCCGATCGCAATGGAATCAGCCGGGTCTGGATGGATCACGCACTCTGGCCTTTAATGACCACAAAACTCTATATTGACCAGACCGGTGATTTTGAAATCTTAAACCAGACGGCACCGTATTTTAAAGACGGGCAAACCATGCGGGGAACTGACGTGGATCATCTCTGGAAAGCCGAGGACGGAAACGAACAGCGAACAAAGGAAAACAGCCTTTATCGGGGAAGCATTCTGGAACACCTGCTGATCCAGAACCTCACTTCATTTTTTGAAACTGGAGCACACAATCTCTGCCGCCTGCGCGATGCCGACTGGAACGATGCCCTGGATATGGCATCCGAACATGGGGAAAGCGTAGCCTTTACCTGTGCCTATGCTGGAAATTTGCAGGAACTTTCTGCCTTGATTCGCCTTCTGCAGGCAAATACTTCACTCGACTCGGTGGATCTGCTGGAAGAAATATCCGTTTTGCTGGACAATGATCCGGAAATCTTTGAGGACACAGAAAAAAAGCAGAAAATCCTGGCTGACTACACCGTCCGGTGTCGGCATACGGTCAGTGGAAGGAAAAAAAGCTTTTCCCTGTCTTTCCTTGCACTGAATCTGTCGGAAAAAGCCAACTGGTTGATGAACTATATCCGAAATAATGAATGGATTACCGGTAAAAACGAGGAAGGCTGGTTTAACAGCTACTATGATAACCACGGACAAGCGGTAGAAGGGATATTTAACAATCAGGTGCGGATGATGCTGACCGGACAGGTTTTCTCCATTATGAGCGGCGTGGCAGAACACAGTCACATCCAGAAAATCGTAAAAAGTGCAGACAGCTACCTCTATCAGAAAGAAGCTGGCGGCTACCGCTTAAATACCGATTTCCATGAAGTAAAATTAGATATGGGACGGATGTTCGGGTTTGCCTATGGGGAAAAAGAAAACGGCGCCGTCTTCTCCCATATGACCGTAATGTATGCCAATGCCCTGTACCGCCGCGGTTTTGTTAAAGAAGGCTGGAAAGCATTAAAGACCCTGATCGATACTGCCATGAATTTTTCCGTCAGCCATATTTATCCCGGCATACCTGAATATTTCCGTGCAGACGGGCGCGGAATGTATTCCTACTTAACCGGTGCGGCAAGCTGGCTGATGATGACTATGATTGCCGAAGTCTTTGGCGTCAGAGGCGAAGCCGGAAACCTTGTTCTCCATCCCAAGCTGCTTGCCGAACAATTTGATCAGGCAGGCACTGCCTCCATTACGATTCCCTTTGCTGGAAAAACGATGGAGATTATTTACCGCAATCCTCAAAGCAGAGATTTTGGCAGCTATATTATTGAATCGGCAACTTGTGACGGTAGGGAACTCACAGTAAATGAAGAAGCTTTTATTCTGCTTCCTCGCCATCAGCTCACCGCACTGCCCGGAAAGCAACACACCATTATTATTACTTTACAAGGAGGCTGCGTATAACCCATGAACTATGGTTATTTTGATAATAAAAACCGCGAATATGTAATTGAACGTCCCGACACACCTGCCCCCTGGGTGAATTACCTGGGTTCTCCTGCATACGGAGCAATCATCTCCAATAACGCCGGCGGCTATAGCTTTGCCCGTTCAGGGGCAAACGGCAGAATACTGCGCTATGTATTCAATCACTTTGACCAGCCCGGGCGCTATCTCTATCTTTATGACCAGGACACGAAAGATTACTGGTCTGCTTCCTGGCAGCCAGTGGGAAAAGATCTCTCCGCTTACAAAAGCCAGTGCCGCCACGGTCTTGGCTATACGCGGATGATTTCTGACTACGCCCTTGTCCATGCCGAAGCCCTGTACTATGTACCCGCAGAACAAAACTATGAAGTTTGGTCGCTTTCCGTGACCAACCATGCAGACTGCACAAAAAACCTTACCTTAACCGGCTATGCAGAATTTACCAATCACGGCAATTATGAGCAGGATCAGGTAAACCTGCAGTACTCCCTGTTTATCACACGAACCTTATTTGAAAAAAACCGGATTATCCAACAGATACATGGCAACCTCGATGCTCTTGCCGAAGATGAACAGGTAGATAAAAAACAGGTGTCGGAGCGCTTTTTTGGTTTGGCTGGCGCAGAGGTTTCTTCTTACTGTGGCGATAAGGAAATTTTTCTGGGAAAATATCACAGCTACAGCGATCCGCAGGGCGTTTTTTCGGGCAGTCTGGGAAATACTTTAAGCTACAATGAAAATTCCTGCGGAGCATTATCCTGCACGGTTACACTAAAACCCGGGGAAACAAAAACAGTTGTTTTTCTTCTTGGCGAAGGAAGTTCGGATGAAGCAGAAAACATCCTTAACCGTTATACCGAACCAGAGCAGCAAACATCCCGGGAAGTTCTTCAATTATCCCATGACTGGGAGAAAAAGCTTGAACATTTTCAGGTTCATACCCCCAGCCCAGAATTTGACACGATGATCAATACCTGGAATGCCTATAACTGTTTTATCACTTTTATCTGGTCGCGTGCAGCCTCTTTGATTTACTGCGGTCTGCGCAACGGCTACGGCTACCGGGATACGGTGCAGGATATTCAGGGAATCATCCATCTTGCGCCGGAAATGGCAAAAGAAAAAATCCGCTTTATGCTTTCTGCCCAGGTAAGCCATGGGGGTGGGCTGCCCCTGGTCAAATTTACACACCATCCGGGCCATGAGGACACTCCGGAAGACGCCTCTTACCGTCAGGAAACCGGACATCCGGCCTACCGCGCCGATGATGCTCTGTGGCTGTTTCCAACGGTTTATAAGTACATCGCCGAAACCGGAGATACGGCCTTCCTTGACGAAGTTATCCCCTTTGCCGATAAAGAAGAAGGAAGCGTTTATGAGCATTTGACCCGGGCGCTTCAGTTTTCTTTCAGCCACCTTGGGCCTCATGGCACACCGGCAGGGCTTCATGCGGACTGGAATGACTGCCTGCGCCTGGGGGCAGACGGAGAATCCTCCTTTGTAGCCATGCAGTTCTATTATGCCATATCCATTATCTGCCATTTTGCTCGCTGCAAAAACGACATGAAAAGCAGCGAATACTGGGAAAAGAAGCTGGAGGAAACCGGAAAGCTTATCCAAAGCCTGTACTGGGATAACGACCGTTTTATCCGCGGCTATACCCAGGCAGGAGAACGCATCGGGGCAGCGGCTGATAAAGAGGCGAATCTCTGGCTGAATCCGCAAAGCTGGGCAGTTATCAGCGGGCTTGCCTCTAAAGAGCAGGCAGACATAGCCTTAGAAGCCGTTTACCGGCATCTGAACACCGAATACGGGGCCGTCCTGATGAATCCGCCTTATCACAGTCATGCCTTTGACGGTGCTCTGTCCGTTATCTATAACCAGGGAACCAAGGAAAATGCGGGAATTTTCTCCCAATCCCAGGGCTGGCTGATTCTTGCCGAAGCCATGTGCGGACACGGAGAACACGCCTTTACCTACTTTATGGAAAATGCGCCGTCCGCTCAGAATGACCGCGCCGAAATCCGCCGCTTAGAACCATACTGCTACGGACAGTTTACCGAGGGCAGTGCCAGCAGACATCCCGGACGTTCCCATGTCCATTGGTTGACCGGCACAGCTTCCACGATGATGGTCGGATGTGTCGAAGGCATCCTTGGCATCCGCCCGGATTTAACCGGAATCAGGCTTTCGCCCTCGATTCCCCAAAACTGGGACTGCCTGGAAATTCATAAAGATTTCCGCGGAAAACACCTTCATATTGTTATTCAAAATCCAAACCGGAAGGAATCCGGCGTGCAGAAACTTGTCCTTAACGGCACGGAGCTTGCCGAAAATTACATTCCTGCCAGTCTTCTTAACGAAAAAAATGAAATCCTACTGACGATGTGATAACAGCTAAGACAAATAGCCGAAAAATTTTAAGGAGATGTTGCAAAATCACCAAATTAGATGATAGAGCGATGCCCTCGCTCTATCTAGGCAAAGGGGCTGTCGGGATGAACTGCTCCCTCCTAAGTAACAAGTTTTTATTATCTCACTTGTCTACCTAGAAGGGAGCATATCAGTCTGATATTTTTTACTCTTTTTGATTTTTCATGTATAGAATCTTGTAAATCTCCTGTAAATATGCTAAACTGAATACAATAACTAATGGACAATATTATGTATATTATCTAAATAACTTTTAATGATATCAGTTTTCAGGCACGCCCCAGAAAAGACAAGGAGAATTTGGTAAATGGTTGATCAGGCTATTAAAAATCTTGTAAAATATGGATTCCAGAAAGAACAGTTAAACGAAGCAGGACATGTCTTTGCAAGGATTTCTGAGGGTACATATGCGTATAAATGCGATAAAGCAGGTCGGAAAATCTTTGGAAAATTCCCGGCAAGCGTAAGGTTTTAGGAAAAGTACATACTATGAGTTATCAAAATGAATGGCTTCTTTTAGAGGCAGAAGATGAAATTGATGAGGTAGAACATCGTCCCCCCACAGAAGAATATTTATTTTATCGGAATGTGACCAACGGTGATGTTGATGCGATAAAGAAAAATTGTGAGCAGCAGCGTTTTTTGGACACTGACGGGGTAGGCGTACTTTCCAGGAATCCCATTACCAATTTAAAGTACCATTTTGTGATAACAACAGCAATGATTACCCGCATGTGTAAGCAGAAAGGGATGGAACTGGAGCTGGCTTTTCGAATGAGTGATTTTTATATTCAGAAGCTGGATAATATTCATACGATAGAAGGGGTGCGGAGCCTGCACGATACCATGGTTTTGGATTATACGGAAAAGATGAGAAGAATCTGCAGGAGCGATACCAATTCCCGACACATCAATGTGTGCAAAGAATATATTTATTCCCATATAAAAGAGCGGATTACGGTGGAAGACCTAGCCGATGTGCTGGGCGTGTCAGCCAATTATCTTTCCCGGCTATTTAAAAAAGAAACCGGTGATTCTGTCAGTACTTATATCCGCACGCAAAAAATTGAGATGGCAAAAAATCTTCTGCAATACAGTGAATATTCCATGATTGAAATTGCAAACCGCCTGTCATTTTCCTCACAGAGCCATTTTATTCAGCAATTTCGTGAATCTGTGGGTATGACACCAAAGAAATATCGTGATATGAACCATGCAATACAATGGGATATTGAGACGAAAACAGAACAAACTGAAAATCAATAAAAATGAATTCCCTTTTCGGAATTCGGTACCCACTGAAAATGAGATAATATATATGTATTGCGGGTGACGGGCAAAGATTTTATAATCAGATAGATGTCAGATATGAAAGGCATTTATATGTGTATAATTGGTAATAAAATAGAAATCAATCCTCAAAAACTTTACAACGGTTGTATTTTTATGGCAGTGGCCCATGCTGTAGCTGTAGGAGAATATCCGGAATTAAATTATGAACACTATTGGGATGGCATAAATTACTGCATGAATAACAGTCAGGGATGTCGTGGCACGATTACCTTTGGAAAAAAGTATATCATTGCTGTATTTCAGGATATATCAGCAAAAACGCCATATCAGGATGCGATGAACTATTTTTTAGGTGCGCCGGAAGCCATTGTTGAGCTTGCGAAAACAGAAGCTTTCCAATATGTTTTGGAAAATATAGCCGGGGAAATAAAGCCCTATATAACAGCGGCGTTTTGGGGAACTTGGGATGAACTGTACAGTACGTCTGAATATGGTGAGTTTATGAAAAATAGCGCTCACATACTTGATATACAGCTTATGGAAATCCATGAAGCGCTCAAAGCTTGTGACGATTATTATGGACTTACTGACGAACAGATGGACTTAATTCTTTTTCTTTCAAAGCAGCGCACCCAGACGGACTTTTCCATGCCGATAATCTTAAAAAGGACTAATGCATTGTACGGTGACATGGATGAAATCAGAGTATCTATGGATGAATTAAACATCAAATTGGAAGAGTAAAAGAAAGCAGGAATATACATTGCATTTCAGGTTTTATGCAGTAGGAATACTTTTCCGAAAAGGGAGAAAATAAACTGGGGTATTGTAAAATAGATGAGTAATCATCTATGGAGCAAGGACAGCTTTGCAGCGCAAAAGGCGAGGCATAATTTAAAATTTTTATACAAAAGAGGATTGGAGGCGGCTGAATATGCCGCTACCTCCTTCTGCTGGTGCCGGACATTTTGTTCGCAACGTCATCGATAAATTGTCGGCCATGTTGCCAACCATCCAATCTTGCATTTTTACAATTTTTTCGAGAGTGACGGTCAAATCTTGCATTATCGCCATATCCAACGGTGTGGACAGCGCAGACGTTGTGCACCGGACGGATACCACAGGCGAAGCCAATCCCCTGACAGGGCTGTTGTTCTGCGCCGACTGCGGGGCCAAGATGTATAATCACAAGCGGGGCGACAACTACAACTGCTCCACTTATGTTCTAACTTCTAAGTGGTCAGAACGGAAGTGTTGCAGTCACTATATAAGCAGCAGAGCCGTCCGTGCTCTGCTGCTTGACACCATCAGGACAGTCAGCACCTACGCAATCGGCCAGAATATCAATAAATACCATCAGTTTCTTCATCAGGAAATAGAAAAATACGAGGGAAAAACAGAGCAGAAAACAGCTTAGGAATCAGGGGCTAAAATTGGTATTAACCGATAGCCCCTTTTTCTTGTGATCATTGCTATTAATTTTACTAAAAATACGTCATATATTCCAAGAGCTCTTTAATATAAGGGGAGTGTCAAAAGCGGGCTTGACAAAAAGACAACATCGTGTTATATTTTGATTGTCAACACCATGTTATACGTTAAGGAGGTTAAGCTCATGGTACAGCAAATTTCTGATGCCGAACTTGAAATTATGAAAATCGTATGGGGAAACCCAGAGGAGGTGACATTGTTCCCCTATATCATGGACGGGCTGGCGGCAAGGGGGAAGCCGTGCCAGAAGAATACCTTGATTGTACTCTTGTCGAGGCTGATGAATAAGGGCTTTTTGAGTGCCAAGAAAATTGGCCGCCGCAACGAATATACCACGCTTGTTTCGGAGACGGAATACCAGACAGCGCAGACAAAAAATTTCCTGGATAAGATTTATGAGGGAAGCGCAAAAGGACTGGTTTCCAATTTGATTTTTGGCGATCTGTTGGCAGACGAAGAATACGAGGAATTGAAAAGGCTGCTGGAGAAAGGAAAAGGGCAACAATGAATGTAGCTTTGAAAATTTTTCTGTCTATGTCCGTTTCTGGCAGCTTGCTTATTCTGGCTTTGCTTTTGGGGAAACGGTTTGTGAAAAATAAAATCAGCCGACAATGGCAGTATTACATTTGGCTGGTTGTTGTTTTGCGGCTACTGCTCCCGTTCGGGCCGGAAATAAGCCTGATGGGAAATACCTATCAGGCTGTCGATCAGGCAATATCCCAAGCAACTTCTTTACCGCCACAACCGCAGTCTCCGATAAACGCTCCAAAAGGCGATTTTGCTCCCTGGGTTGGAGCGGAGCAGCACAATGAAACTGTAAATAGTCTGGCAAATGATTTAACAACTGTCCACCCACTTCAAGATATTGGAGCGTTGTTAATCAATCATATCTGGCTGATTTGGCTGGTGGCTTCGTTGGGCTTGCTGATACGAAAAATAACAATCTATCAGGGCTTTGTACAGTATATCAAGGCTGGATTAACCCCGGTTTCTGATATTAAGCGGTTAGATGAACTTTCTATTGCTGCGGAGCAGTCAGGCATTAAAAAGCCGATTGAATTATGTGTTAATCCGTTGGTTTCTTCCCCGCTATTGATTGGATTTTTCCATCCATGTATCGTACTGCCCAGCGCGGATATTCCCGAAAAGGATTTTCGCTATATCATTCTGCATGAATTGACGCACTACAAACGGCGGGATATGTTCTATAAATGGCTGGTTCAAATTAC